>ERZ779697.987-NODE-987-length-11826-cov-1.72288_pt1 | contig 11826 bp, 9 predicted proteins | sample MGYA00511881_ERZ779697 | MGnify/ENA primary metagenome ERZ779697 (study PRJEB29588, sample SAMEA2148105) | human gut metagenome | biome: human gut; feature: human-associated habitat; material: faeces | place: Denmark | collected 2008/2010 ... | reverse complement strand
AGCCGTCGTCGGTGACGGTGAAGCAGAAACCGGCCCGTTGGCAACTTCCTGGCAGTCAAACAAGTTCATTAATCCGATTCATGACGGGGCCGTTTTGCCGATTCTTGATCTGAACGGCTTCAAGATTTCGAACCCGACGATCCTTTCGCGCGAATCAAACGAAACGCTGACGAAGTACTTCGAAGGTCTCGGATGGCATCCGATCATCGTTGAAGGAGAAGACCCTGAAAAACTCCATCCGGAACTTGCCCGGGCAATGGACGAAGCAATCGAAGAAATCAAGGCGATCCAAAAGCATGCAAGAGAAACCGGTGATGATTCGCTGCCGACATGGCCAATGATCATCTTCCGTGCGCCAAAGGGCTGGACGGGTCCGAAGGAATGGGACGGCAAGCCGATCGAAGGCTCATTCAGAGCTCACCAGATTCCGATTCCGGTTGACCAAAACGACATGGAACATGCCGACAAACTGGTCGCTTGGCTCAAGAGCTACCGTCCGGAAGAATTATTTGACAAAAGCGGCAAGCTGAAGCCTGAATTTGCCGAAATTGCTCCAAAAGGCGACAAGCGCATGGCGGCCAACCCGCACACGAACCCCGGCAAGCTGATTCGCGACCTTATCCTGCCTGACTTCAGAGAATTTGCTTTGGAAAATGCAGAGCACGGAAAGACTGTCGCTCAAGACATGACCGTTCTTGGCAAATACCTCGAACGCGTAATCGAGCTTAACGCCAAAAATCGCAACTTCAGAATCTTTGGACCTGACGAAACAATGTCTAACCGCCTGGCACCGATTTTTGACGAAACCAAACGTCAATGGATGCAAGATATCAAAGAACCAAATGACGAATTTTTGGCACATTCTGGTCGCATCATTGATTCGCAGCTGTCCGAACACCAGGATGAAGGTTTCCTTGAAGGCTACGTCTTGACCGGTCGCCACGGTTTCTTCGCATCGTATGAAGCTTTTCTGCGCGTTGTCGATTCAATGCTGACGCAGCATTTCAAATGGCTCAGGAAAGCAAAGGAACAGCCTTGGCGCAGCGAAATTCCTTCACTCAACGTCGTTTCGACGTCAACCGTGTTCCAACAGGATCACAACGGCTATACGCACCAGGATCCTGGAATTTTGGGCCACTTGGCAGATAAAAAGCCTGAATTTATCCGCGAATATTTGCCGGCCGATGCCAACACCTTGCTCGCGGTTTTTGACAAAGTCCTGAACGATCGCGAAAAAATCAATCTGATCGTTTCTTCCAAGCATCCGCGTCCGCAATTCTATACGGCCGCTGAAGCCAAAGAACTTGTTGACAAAGGTCTCAAAATCATCGATTGGGCTTCGACGGATCACAATGCTGAACCTGACGTCGTCATTGCTGCTTGCGGAACCGAACCGAACCTTGAATCATTGGCTGCCGTTTCGATTCTGCACGAAAAGCTGCCTGATTTGAAGATTCGTTTCATCAACATCGTCGATCTGCTCAAATTACGATCGCCAAAACATGATCCTCGCGGTTTGAGCGACGAAGAATTTGATGCCTTCTTCACGAAAGATAAGCCGATTCTCTTTGCCTTCCACGGCTATGAAGGTCTCGTTCGCGACCTGTTCTTCGATCGTCACAACCACAACGTCATGATTCACGGCTACCGCGAAAACGGCGACATCACGACACCGTTTGACATGCGCGTTTTAAATCAGATGGATCGTTTCGATCTTGTCAAAGACGTTGTCTTGAATCTGCCGGATGCTGACAAATATGGTCAGATCGCGGCTGAGATGGACAGCATCATTGCCAAACACAATCAATATATCAGAGACGAGGGCGCAGATCTTCCGGAAGTCGAAAACTGGACATGGAAACCCCTTGAATAATTGACGCGGAGCCCGAATTTTCGGGCTCTTTTTTGCTTGACTTTTGATATTCAAAATGATTAAGTTGAATTAACGAATTTAACGGAGGAACTATTTATGACTGTGATTTATCTTGTTCGCCATGGTCAAAGTCAGGCCAATGCCAGGGGTATCTGGCAAGGCGCGCAAATCGATACGCCGTTGACCGAACTCGGTCGAACTCAGGCTCAAAATACCAAAAAGCACCTTGAAGAAGAAGGCGCAGTATTTTCTGCGGTTTATTCAAGTCCCCTGCTTCGTGCCGGAGAAACGGCCGGGATCATTGCTCCGAATCAAAACATTACGTTTGATTCGCGGCTTAAAGAATTCGATTACGGCATGTGGGACGGCATGTATTGGCAAGATATCCTTGAAGGATACAGTGAATTTTTCGATGCTTCAGAAAATCTTCTTCCGAATTCATGGGAAGTTACCGGCGGAGAAACCTATGACGAAGTCAAAGAAAGATTGCAGCAATTCTTCGATGAATTGACGGATAAACATCCTGATGAAAGCGTCCTTGTCGTCAGCCACGGCTTTACGATCAAACTGATTCTTGATCTGTTCTTAAATATCGGAAATCTTGTTAATCTCAATGAACCGACAAATGCCGGCATTACGAAATTCATCCTTAAAAACGGTGCTCGCACGCTGGTTTATTTCAACAGATAGTCAAAAACAGGACTTTAGAAACTAACAACGTTTCAAGAGTCCTGTTTTTTTACGGATGACTTTTTTGCCAAATGCAGTGCTGCGCATCGCATTCACAATCAGCGCGCCAGGATTGGATTACGGCAAAATGACGTTTTTTAAATTTGCCCGTAAATGCCAGTCCTCGGTTACGGGTAACCCCGCCCCTTTTTTCCGCACACCGCTATAAAAAACGGATGATTCGCAATAAATCGCAAAGCATCCGTTTTTTAACTTGAGGAATATTTTTCCTAATCTCTTGTTCTAAGCTTTGAAGTGTTTTCCCTTTTCTTTTTGGGAAACGGGAATCTTCACGTTGACTCCAAAGACTGCCTTCATTACTCCCGACTTATTGAGCAGCAGCAGATACAACAGCATGAACATGCCGCCAAACAGTGCAGCATAAACAAATGCTGAAAGCTTTCCCTGGGGAACGTACGCCATTTTGATTACTGCATTTGAAATAAATGCAACTCCCAAGACCAAAGCATTGATCGCCAAAATCTTCTTGATGTTGCGCAAGCGAATGCCTTCCAGATAATTATGCTTGATGTGAGCGTAAACCATCAAAGAAATAATGCCGAATGCAAACGTTGTGGCAAGAATCGTTCCGTATGGTCCAAAAAGATAGGTCAAAGGCACTTGCAGCACAAATTTTAAAATAATTCCCAAAGCAAGTTTTTTGACGGCATATTCGTGCTTGCCAAGCGACTGAATCACCGTAAAGAAGTCAGTAAAAATCGCAAGCGCCATGCAGCTGATCAAAGCAAAGCCCATCAAACCGGCAGCTTCCTTGTCAAACGGGAAGAAGACGCCGTTTACTTCCCAGGCAAGAATCGAGAGCAGACCTGCGCTTGGAATCAGCGCAAGCAGCATCAGTTCAATGTTTTGGGCAATCGTCGTTCCAATTTGTCGTCGATCGTCCTTTTTGGCAAGCGATGCCAACAATGGCAATGACGTTTCAGAAATCGCAATCGTCAAGGAAATCACGACCGTCGTAATTTTGTTTGGATTGGCCGAAAAATAAGTATACAGATTCTGTGCCTTGACGGTCGGCATCCCTGTCAAATCAACCATAATGTCCTTAAACGTCAGCTGATCGATAAATTGAAAAATCGTCACGGCAGATCCAACGAAAATAAACGGCAAAGCTTCCTTGACGATATTTTTGAAAATCGTCACGATCTGCAGATTGTCGACAGGTTCGCTTTCCTGGTACAGTTTCCGGTATTGCGGAATCTTCTTTGAAGCGTACCAGAACAAATACAGATAACTTGCAATCGCTCCGATAAACGTTGCAAACGTACTGTAGTTTACGGCCTTAACATAGTCACCGCCTTGCACGTACATAATGACGAAAGTTGAAACCAGGATAAAAATGACGCGAGCAAACTGTTCCCAAAGCTGAGAAATGCCAAAAGGACGCATATCTGCATTTCCTTGGAAAAAGCCGCGCATCAGACTCATCGGCGGCAAAATCACCAGCGTCGGCACCATGACGCGAATCGCTGCCGTCGCAACGTCAGTCGACACGACGGCGCTCTTTTGCGCAATGAGCGGCGCAAAAACGTACAACAGACCACCGCACATGATTCCGGTAAACAGCATGAACAGCGAAGCAAACTTAAAAACTCTGACGCTGTTTTTAAACTTGTTTTGGCCGTTATACTCGGCGACCTGCCTGGCGATCGCGGTCGGAAATCCGGCGGTTCCAAGCGAAAGAAACAGCGCATATGGCGTGTAAGCCGTATTAAAGATTGCCTGTGCCGCATTTTGATGCTGAGGATTTCCCATCATTATCAGCCATGGTATCAAATAAACGATTCCGAGGATGCGGGAAAGGATGCTCCCAAGCATCATCCAAAACGCTCCGGATAATAATTTGTTTTTCATCAATCTTTCTCCAGTTATATATTTGACTTTCAATAAAAGACAACACAGATTAATTATATAACACTTTAAGCTTGTTTTTTTCAAATTTTGTCTAAAAAATGAAACAAAAAAAGGCTTGGAATCAAATTCCAAACCTTTTCGCATTTTATGAAACTACTTTGTAAGAGAAACGTTTTCCCAAAGCGTGTAGCTCTTGGACGTCTGTTCCGTGAAGCCCTTGACGTTGTTCTTGACAGGTACGGAATCATAGTAATCTTGCAAAGGAACAACGTAGGCTTGTTCGTTCATCCATGCTTGCCATTCTTTGAACTGCTTTACACGCCACTTGTGGTTCGTAACTGCTTTTTGAGAATCGATGTTCTTCAAATATTGCGTATTCTTCTTGGAAACGAAGCGCGTCATGTTGAACGGAGCTGCTTCACTGTAAAGGTCTGCAGGAGATGGTTCTGATGAAAGTGACCATGCGCCAAAGAAGACGTCGATATCCTTGGAATCAGCTTGAACCTTGTCATAGAAGTTGTTGAAGTCAAGCAGACGACCGTTCGTAAGCTTGCAACGAAGACCGACTTTCTTCCAGCATTGGATGTAGTTCTTCATGATAGCTTCCTGGTTTGCGCTGCCGGACATTGCGGCAACGTTGATCGTAAGCTTCTTGCCGTCCGGAGTCTTGCGGTAGCCGTCCTTGCCCTTCTTGTAGCCGGCCTTGTCGAGCAGCTTGTTTGCCTTGTCAACGTCTTGAGGGAAGCCTTTAAGTTCCGTATTCTTGTATTCCTTGAAGACGCCAGGAATCAAGGAGGTTGCACGCGTATTCAAACCATAACCGAACTTGTCTGAAACTTGTTGCACGTTCATTGCGTATGCCATTGCCTGACGCAATGATTTGTTGTTCATCTTGGCATTCTTGTTTTCGACGTTTACGCCCTTCTTGCTGTCGAACTTGCCGACCTTGAAGCCCATGTAGCTGTATGCAAGTTCAGGCTTGCCGACCATCGTGTAGCCCTTTGGCTTCTTGTTGTCGCCGTAAACAGACGTTGGTTCATCAAACATGACGTCATACTTCTTTGACTTCAAAGCAGCCCCTGCAGTTGCTGTGGAAACCGTTTGAATCGTGATCTTATCCAATGACGGCTTCTTGCCCCAGTAATATGGATTAGGAACAAATTCTGCGGATTCACCGGAAACAATCTTGTTGAACTTGTATGGACCAAACGTTACAGGGTTCTTGCGCACTTGGTCACAGGATTCGATCTTGTCGAACGGAACGTCCTTCAAGTATTCGTATGGTTCAGCATTTTCCCAGATATAACCGGAACCTGACGTCTGCATGCCTGGCGTCATCTGCTTGAAGTGAAGCACAACGGTGTGTTCATCCTTCATTTCAATTCCGGAAATCGTGTCAGCTTTGCCTTTGTGGTATTCTTCCATGCCTTTGATGTTCTTCAAAGAATCAGTATAGCGAACGCCGCTGGCTTTTGGATTGGCGATGATTTCGTATGCGAATTCAACGTCTTTTGAAGTCAAAGGCTTGCCGTTTGACCACTTGACCTTCTTATTGATCTTGATTGTAGCCGTCTTGTCCTTATCGTTAAAGGAAATATCTGCAGCACCGCCTTTAACGAACTTATAGTTGTCATCATAGTTAAACAAAGACTGCAAAGCAAATTGGCCAACTTCAGCATCATAATTATCTTCTGAAAGCTCAGGTGCAAAAATCCCCTTGAAAGCAGAATCGGAAACCATTCCGATTTTTAAAGTGCCGCCCTTGACGCTGGCTTTCTTGTTGTTGTACGCAATCGGCAACGAAGCCTTTTTAGTGCTGCTGTCGCTGCCTTCTTTGCTGCTGTTATTTCCGCAGCCGGCAAGCGTAAGTGCCGAAAGAGACAAAACTGCCGCTGCACCTACGAAAACTTTTTTGGTATTCATAAAGAAACCCCCTAGTATTGAATTGGTATGATATTTTAAAAAGTTTATACCCTAAATTAAAAACAGAAAAATTAACCCAGACGCTGACGCGCATCGGCTGCACGCCGCAAAACGTTGCCGACATAGCTGATGCCGACACAGATTACTAAAATCAATAATGCGGCCGGAAGCCAAACCCATGGCCTCAAGGTCAAAACGGACGGATCGTTAGCATATCCGACCAGCGTCCCAAGACTCGGAACACTGTCCGGGAAACCAAAACCAAGGTACGTCAGCGAAACTTCAATCCCGATATTGCCGGCAAGCATCAAAGTTGCGTCAACGATGATGATGGAACTCAGATTTGGCAACAGCTCTTTTAAAATAATCTTCAAATCGCTGCTGCCCGAAGTCTTTGAAGCACTGATATAGTCTTTTTTTGATTCTGACAATGCCTTGGACCGAATCAAACGTGCCGTTCCGACCCAGTAAAAAGCCGACATGATTAAAACGAACGACCACATCGTATATTTTGGAATAATCGTAACGATGACGATGATAATCATCAATGTCGGCAAAACCATCATAAAATCAAGAAAACGCATCATGATGTTGTCAACTTTCCCACCATAGTAGCCGGCGACAAGTCCAAAAACAGTTCCGATTACTTCAATCAAGACCGTAATCGCAATCCCGATCAGAAGCGAGTTCCTCGCTCCAAGAATCAGCATCTTGAACACGTCGCGGCCGCCTTCGTCACCGCCGAGCAACATTCCGTCAGCGCCAGGATGGTTGTACTGCTTGAAGATGTCAACCGTCATAACCTTGTCCGTATTGAGGAACAAAGCTCCGATAAAAATCCCTAGAAACAAAATAATCAGTAAAATCAATGCGCCTAATGCACCACGGTCTTTGGCAAATTCACGGGCCAAAACTTTCAAACCGGATGCTTCTTCATTCTTTTTTTGAATATTTTCAACGACTTCTTGTCCGCTGTATGCTTTTTCCGTTGTCTTTTTCTTAAACATCGACCTTCGCTCCCTTCAATTACTCGATTCTGACACGCGGATCAACGATACTTAAAATAATATCCGAAAGGAGCGTTCCGATTAAGTTAAGTATCCCGAACAAAAGAACCAATGCGGTAATAACCGAGTAATCACGGTTCGTCAGCGAGTTAATGAACAACAAACCCATCCCAGGATAGGAGAAGACGGTTTCAATAAAAATCGATCCGCCAAGCAGGCCGGTAATCGAATATCCAGCAAATGCCGCAATCGGAAGCAGCGAATTGCGCAAGATATGTCGATTGAAGACGGTCTTTTCAGGAACACCCTTGGCACGGGCTGTTTTTACGTAATCCTGCGTCTTCGAATCGATGATTTCGCTTCGCAGATACTGACAGGTACTTGTAGTTGAAATGAGCGCCGCAAGCAAAGCTGGCAAAATCATGTGATATATTCGACTCATAACGTAGCCAAAGCCGCTGCCTGCTCCGATGGAAACGGAACCTGATGTCGGAAAAATACCCAAAACGTAGCCAAAAAGCCACAGGCCAAGCAAGTAGAATACGAAACCTGGAATTGCATACGAAATATAGTTATACAATTGAATCACGCGGTCAGACTTGCTGTTTTCAAAACGGCCAGCGATAATCCCTAAAGGAATCGCAAACAAATAGCTCAAAACAACGATGACAAGAGACAACCATAACGTATTGCCTGCACGAGATGCAATCAAGCCGGCAACCGGTGTCTTGAATTGGTAAGAAATACCCAAGTCGCCATGGAACAGGTTCGTAATCCAACGACCGTACTGAACGTACCACGGATCATAAAGTCCGGCTTGAACCTTCAATTCATGAATTCTGGCAGGAGATGTCTGAGGCGTGATGGAACCCGTAAACGGATCACCCGGCATCATTTTGGCTAAAATGAACACGAATACGCTCAAAATGATTATTTCGGGTATCATGATCAGAACACGACGCAAAACTGTTTTCCACATAATTACTTCTCCTCCCCTGCGTCCGGCAACGCAACCCAGTGCGTTTCGGATATTTGACGAAGGTCATAAACCTTACCGTCCTTGTCATACCACTTGTCCTGATTTTCGGTAAATTCTTTTTCGACTTGTTTGCGGTATGCGCGGTGCTCATCACGATGTTCAACGTCGACTTGCGGAATGGCCGCAAGCAAACGCTTGGTGTAGATATGCTGAGGATGATTATAAATATCATCTCTTGAACCGATCTCGACAAACTTGCCGCGATGCATGATTGCAAGATTGTCGCACATGTGATAAACGACCCCAAGGTCATGAGAAATAAACATATAACTGATGCCCAAATCTTTTTGAATCTTCTTCATATAGTTCAAAACCTGAGCCTGAACCGACAGATCCAACGCAGAAACGGGTTCATCGGCAATAATCAGCTTCGGGTTGGAAGCAACTGCTCGCGCGACACCGATGCGCTGCCGCTGACCGCCGGAAAATTGGTGCGGAAACTTGTACATTGCTTCTTCCTCCAAACCAACGATGTTAAGCAACTCTGCAACGCGAGCCTTGACCTGATCTTCGGTGAAATCCTCGAAATTTCTGATTGGCTCAGCGATGATGTCCAAAATCTTTTTTCTGGGATTCAAACTTGAAAGAGAATCTTGAAAAATCATTTGAACGTCTTTGTTATATTTATGTTTTTTGCGATTTTTTCGTTTAGTCACGTCATAGCCGTCATAAATAATCTGACCGTGCGTTGCTTTTTCCAAACCGACGATCGTTTTGCCGATCGTTGATTTGCCGGAACCGGATTCACCGATGATTCCGTAGCTTTGACCTGCCTTAATCGTAAAGTTTACGCCGTCAACGGCATAAACGTAATCCGTGATTCGATTGAAGAACCCTGAGCGAATTGGATAATGGACGCAGAGATCTTTAATCGTGATTAAATCTTTTGACTCACTCATTGTTCATTCACCTGCTCTTCGTCCGGAAATTTGAAATTCTTATAGCACGTGCAACGTACTTCATGTCCTGGTTCAACTTCATGCATGACAGGATCTTCTTCATGTTCTGATACCGGAACCCATGAAACGCGGGGCGCAAATCGGCATCCTTTTTGCGGCATGTTCTTCAAAGAAGGAACCATGCCGTCAATCACGTAAAGATCATCGTTTTCACTGTCAGCCTGAGGCATTGAACGAAGAAGCGAACGAGTATATGGATGTTTCGGATTTTCAAAAATCTGTTTTGTTGATCCGACTTCGACGATCTGTCCGGCATACATCACGGCGATCGGCAGTTTCGGCAACGACGCCCAAATCGTGCGTGATCAAGATTACGCCGGCATGCTTTTCTTCTTGAATGTCGCGAAGCAAATCAAGAATCTGCGCCTGAATCGTAACATCCAGCGCCGTCGTCGGTTCGTCAGCGATAATGACGTCCGGCTTGCAGGCAACGGCAATTGCGATGATCACGCGTTGGCGCATCCCCCCGGAAAGCTCATGCGGATACATCTTGGCAACGCGTTCCGGCTTCGGAATCCCGACCTGATCAAGCAGTTCGATCACGCGAGCATGCTTTTCTTCTTCAGACATCGTCGTGTGGAAATCCAGATTTTCTTTAATCTGGTCTCCGATCCGCATCAACGGATTCAAAGCTGCCAACGGATCCTGGAAAATCATGCCCATGTCGTTTCCGCGAAGAGCGTTCATCTCATCCGCGCTCATTCCGACAAGTTCATGATCTTTAATCGAAACCGAACTGTCTTCTTTGACGACTCTTTGGTGATAAACAATACTTCCGCTGATCTCAGTCGAACTCATATTGTGCAGGCCAATCACGCTCGTGGCAAGAGTACTCTTGCCGCAGCCTGATTCGCCGACAATAGCGAGAATCTCATCAGGATAGAGATCAAGCGAGACATCGGTGATCGCATTATAGAACTGACCGTTTACTTTAAAGGCAGTATCTACATGCTGAATCGTTAACAAGGAATTTTCACTCACTATAACAAACCCCATTTATTAAATGATTATTAAAATTCTTATTGTCATTATATGCTATTTTTCAAAATTTTCAAATACTTTTTTTGAAAAAAGGCCGTCTGCAGACTTCAAAATATTATCATTTATTCATAAATAGTCTTTATGAGCGCTATTGTTGCATAAATATACCATTAAGAGATTTTAAACGTGCCCTGACAATTGTCATGAATCAAGAAAACACGTTGTAACACAAACATTCCTTGTCTACGATCGATTATAAGTCGTTTTTTAACATATATTCAAAAATATTCATAAATTATTTTTTGTGTTTTGTTGCTGACCAAAGCTTCTTTTTCCAAAAGATTGCAGCTATTCCAAAAATAGTATCATAATTTTTCACTGCCAGTATAAGTTATTTTTCACTTATTACATTAAATGTTAATTTATTATTTTAATAAAATGAGAAATTTACATACTTTTCAGCAGCAAACGGTTTTTTTCTCATAATTAAAACCGGTCGTGCTTCAGATTACCTTGACATCGCAAACCTGCAGTCCTGCGCTGGAAATGATTTTCATCAAAAGTCGTGCCATCTTTTCCGCAGGCATGCTGCAATTCGTATCGATCCACCATTTCAAAGAACTCATAAAGGTCGTCACGATATAAAGGATGATAAAGTCCATCGGAATAACGTCCTCACCGTCTTTGACGTGCATCCTGCTGAAGATGTTTGAAAAATGTTCCGTCAGGAAATTTCTAAAACAATCAGCCATGACAAAATTATTCTGTCCCTCGAGTGCCATAACGTAAAAAGACCGATTTTTGGCAACCATCTTAAAAATCCTGGTTAAAATCTTCACCAGACGTTCTTTCCTAATGATGCATCCCTCTTCTAAAATATCGCTTTCAATATTTTGAAACATCGGTGTCAGGGCATAGGAAAAAACCTGATCCAACACGTCCTGCTTATCCTTGAAGTGACTATAAAACGTCGATCGATTGATCATTGCTCTGTCAGAAATATCCTGAACCGTAATCGAATTATAGTCTTTTTCCTGAATCAGATTGATAAATGCAGTAAAAATCAGCTTCTTCGTTCTGATTACTCGCAAATCTTCTTTTTTTGTTTTTCTCATATTATATGTACCTCTTGTAGAACCAAAAAATCAGTAAAATCAGCAACATATTTTTACGATCTGTTGTTTAAAATACATTGTCGCTGATTTTGAGCATTGAATTTCATTCGATTTGATATAAAATTAACTATGTTTAGTATAATCAACAGGTGTTGCATATTCAACACTGCTTGTTTATTTCGGAGTTTTATCAAGGAGATTTTTTATGGAGCCAAAATCATTAAGAGGCGGCATTGACGTCGGGTCAACAACCGTCAAAGTCGTTATCATGGATGAAAACAATGATTCTGTCTACCAAACCTATCAGCGCCACTTCTCTGACGTCAAA
>ERZ779697.986-NODE-986-length-11833-cov-2.82832_pt1 | contig 11833 bp, 9 predicted proteins | sample MGYA00511881_ERZ779697 | MGnify/ENA primary metagenome ERZ779697 (study PRJEB29588, sample SAMEA2148105) | human gut metagenome | biome: human gut; feature: human-associated habitat; material: faeces | place: Denmark | collected 2008/2010 ... | reverse complement strand
CACGAAGGTATGCGAAAGAGACATGCTAGTCAATACGCCAATTTTGGAAGCTTACAAAAGAGTTATATCTTTGTTTATTTTAGAGGTCGTTTTCTATCAGACTATTTTGTAGTAATAAAATAAAGTAAGTGTCACTGAACTTTGAAGTATTTTACCCTGTATCTCATTCATCAAATTGATGATTATTATTAAACTTATAAATTTGTCATAGTTTATTCTTCATAATTCATACTAAATCTTATAGAAACTCTTGCATTGCTGTGTATAATTTATATAATCCCTCCCCTTTAAGCTTACTTTCTCTTTTGTGTATTCTTTGTTATTAAGGAAAAAATATGCCCCAAGAGCATCTCAAGTTATACTGTGTGATTAAACGAGAAATTATAGGATTGGTATTAGTAAAAGAGCAATCCAAAACTTGTTATTTGATATTATACCTTGATGAGAAACTAATCTTATGAATGATATTTGCTAGGTGCATTTTAATTTTGCCATACAAAGAATAGTCATACCATGAATGGGTACAACAATGAATTGCAATTGATTCCCTATTGGTATAAGATGGTTTTCCTGCAATGTATTTAGATTCGTATACTGAAATATTATTTGAAAGGATTTGATTTTTATCTATATATTTATAGTCAAATGCTTCTAATTCTTTTGCATAAATACTAGGAGCAATTGTTTCCATAAAATAACTGCCATCGGCTTTGATAAAATGATGATTCTTGTAGAAGTCTACAATTTTTTTAAAAAAAAGATGTCCTTTGTTGGCCATAAGAAATGCTGCTTGAATTCCAAGTCCTTCAACAGATTTTCCACTTAGTCTCTTACCATCTTTATCTATAGAATTATAAGATTTCGCTTTTTCAAATATTTCAGCATGGAATTCTTGAAATAAAATGACTTCATTTGTCAAGAAATCGTCAAATCTTTTCTTTATATAAATATCAGAATCCATATATATACCGCCTTCAGTATATAATGCATATGCCCTAACCACATCAGCTGCAAAAGCCCATTTATTTACTGATATAGCTTCATCAATAAAGTCTATGCCAATAGCCAGCGCTTTTTCCTTGTCCCAGATTTTTATGGTATAATCAGGTAAAATTTTTTTCCAGCTATTAATGCATCGCTTGATTTTTTCTGGATATTCATCTCCAGAAAACCAACATAAATGAATTGTTTTTGGTATCATAATGGGGCTTGTTATTTATAAAACATTGGTGAAGAATATTGTTGTCATGCTTTATGTCTTTTTGAAAAAGTCTTGTCTTAAATTGAGATATATTTTTTCCAGAAAATATCATATTCAAATTTTTCAAAAGCATGACACCCAAAGGGTAATTGATTTTGGTTAAGCTTAAATAAGTACGAAGGATTTGCTTCAAATGAGAATCTCATCCCATCATGGCATTCTGCTATTTTACAATTAAAAGTGGAGAATTTTGCATATTTACTAAATAGCATATCTTCATAAATATAATGCTTTTTTTTATTAACAAAATATTTAATATTATTGCAAATTCCCCAATATTTGATGGGTACTTTGAGGTAGTCTATGATGCTATTACTTAAAGAAATTAAACCTTGTAATGTTAAAAATTTTTTTTCATTATTTAATGTAAGTATCTCCAAACAATGCTTAACTCTTCGTAACGAAAATCCACCATTGCCAACAGAATCAAATTTATGAGAAAAGTTTTTCCAATCTTTGGTTTTAAACCATGGTGCTCCTATATAATCATATCCTTTATTACACCAGTACTCTAGCTCGTCCTTGAAAACCCATGCATCAGTTTGGTAAATAAGCATGTATTCATAATTAATAAATCTTTCATATAGGCTAGTAGAGAGGCATAAACGATTATAGCCATATACAGAGGTAAAATAGTTCTTATCAAAATATTGTATGTTGAAATTTTTTCCTACCTCCTTAGCTATTTTTAGATATTCAGTTAGATTAACTCCTGTGTGAGTTATTATAGAAATATCATATCGTTTAAGTATAGAAAGACCTTGTCGAAATGAAGCTATTTCTATTTTCGAAGGAGAATCTTTATATAATGGGATAATGACTACACATTGTTTCATTTGAATAAACTTTTTATTTTGTTTACATTCTTAATCCCAATAATGTTTTTGGTATTTTCTTTTAAAATACCTCCTATATCTTTTATAGTGCCTTTAGTTGTAATAAGGCGAAGGGCTTCATTTTCATCATAGTCATGCGTAAATACCTCAAAAATATATGATGATGAAATTTGTGGAGTAAGAAATTCATCTATATTTGCTAAAAATTCTTCTTTGCTAGATGCTGTTAGATATTTCAATCCGAGATTTTTTGCATAATCTTTCACCAAGGATTTTGATTGGTTTCCATAGTGACCGGCTGCAGCAATATAAGGATTCACGTCGTCTTTGAATAGATGTCCGGGATTTAGAAAATGAGTAAATTCACATCCCTTTCCGTTGTTTACAAGAAGTATTCTGACATTATTTCCTAAATGACGATTCCCTAATGCATTCATGTCATAAAAGAAGGCGAGGTCACCCACTATACCAAAAAATAATTTATTAGGATTGCAAAGAGATGCTCCTAAAAGAGAGGATAGTATGCCATCTGTTCCAAATCCCCCTACATTACTCATGGAATTTATAGTATTTGATATTTCAAAAAAATTCCAAGAGCGGAGTGAAGTTAAAATGCCAAAATGTATACAACTATGTTCTGGTAGTTTGTCATGCATTTGTTTTGCCATCCAGATATTGGATAGAGGTAGTTCAGGTATTGTGTTGTACAATTTTATATAGTCTGACTTACAGCTTTTTATAAAATCTTGGTTGGGTTGTTTATTCTCGTTCTTATAATGATTGAAAAAGATGGATTCTGCCATATCAAAAACATATGTAAGCTTATTATACCGATCACGTAGTTGTCCATCTTTGCTGATTCGCCAGACTTCTTGGGCATGATTACCCATATTAAAATGATCGCCTGTCACCTCTCCAATGTGTAGCAATAAACGAATATTATTTAAACATGATGCATCTTGAATATTCAATAAGGCATCTATCTGTCTATATTCACCTTTATATCCACTACAATGGTCACAAAATACAACGGCATTATGATTCTTGCAAAATGCATCAATGACTTCTGTCTCTTTGGAAGTAAATTTTTTGTGTGAACCAATAAAGATTGCTATTTTACCACTTGGCAATTCAGGAAACTTATCTTCCACATCTATACGTTTAATAACTTTCACGTTTGGAAGATTCTTCACACTTAAATCTTTTGAATAAAATGTTTCAAGGTTAATGTGAGCAGGACCACCACCATTTAAAGTTAATGCGGAGATAGCTTGGTTTATTCTTAATTGAGCGTTTTGTTCATCCTTTTCATCTTTAACCAATGGTATATATGTGCTATAGGTAACAATGTCATTGGCATGGACGCTTCTATCTATAACTTGATCAAATAGATTACCAGCCCTTCTTAAATCTTGTGTACCTGTGACAACTAATATAGGAAGTTTTCTATAAAATGCTTCTGTTAGTCCTGGCATATAATTTCGAGAAGCAGTGGCACCTGTACATGTTATCATGACTGGTTCTCCAGATTCTTCTGCTAATCCACAAGCTATATATGCTGCAGATCTTTCATCGTTCGATGAAAACATTTGAAAATTGCCATCATACATTAAGCTTGCATTTAGCATCATATTTGTTCCTCCGGGAGAAGCTACAACTTTTCGAATACCATGTTGTTTAAGTAAAGCTATTAAGATTTGAATTCCTTTTTCACTTGAATATGCTGTTTCCATAATGTATTATTTTATTTTCGAATTTATGAAATTATATAATGGAGCCTTAATTTTCTCTGTAATAAGTGAGATAAAGCAACAGATAATAAAAATAATAATGGCTGACAAAAATATGGATATGTATCCATATTTTTTGATATAATGATTCTATTATAGTTGTTCAATAATAAATAAAAATAGTTGTTGTGTGAAGAAGAAAAATTCCGAATACACTTTTTGCTAATAAATTAACTATTTTGCTTTTTATTTTCATCGTAGAAAATGACATGAAAAGGAAGATAGATGAAAGGATTATAAAAGGATTATTATATCCAAAATAATTTTGGGAAAAGCTTTCATCCCATTCTTTATAATGTGTTAAAACAATAAATCCTATAGTTAAAGGAAGTGCGCATAGAATCCATCCTATTATGCTGTATTTTGAAAATTGAATATATTTTTTTTCTTCACTAATTATATGCAGATATCGCCCTATTACAAAAAGATAAATAAAATTGTATGCATTGTATCCGTTATGTCTATACATCCCACCCATGAAACCAATTATTACATTTACAATAGTTAATAAACAGACAAAATGAAATAATGTTTTTCTATCAATTTGTACTAAACTTCTTTCGACAATAGGTGAAAGTAATAAAAAAATGATGAAAGCATAAACAAACCAATTATGTGTAAATATGCAACTGTAAAAGAGTTCATTCCATGAGAAAGGGTAGCCTAAGAATACGATACAAAGTATATTTGTAATAAAACTATATATGAAACAATCAAGGATAAGTCTAATAATTTGCGTTTTAATTTTTCTAACACCAAACCATCCACTTATTAGTAAAAATAAATTAACACCACTAGCTGTTAGACTGTTTAAAAATACCCCAGTAAGTCCATCTTGATTTAAATCGTAAGGGTGAGTATATCCACAAGTTTGTGCACTTTTTATAACTAAGTGGTGGATAATAATCATAAAAATAGCTACCAAGCGTAATAATTCAAAATTGCTTAGTCTTGAGACATTATATTTCATTTACTTTAATATTTTTCTTATTTTATTGCAGATGTTAGGGCTTATTCGATATAATAAATAGCTAATTTTATTTTTTAATCCCACAAATTCATTTAATGGAGTAAAGCTATGACTATAATAATCGTTAGTCCCTTCTATCTTTCCAGATGGAAGAGAAAAATAGGGTTTTTCCAGGAAGGAATCTATACATTTTTTTATTCCAATGTAAGGATCCATAAAAGTATAATCCCCAATAGCTTCTATAATTTTAGAATTGTCGAATTTCCTATCATACATTCTATCGTATAGAACCTGATAACATTGAACTGGATAATCAAGTTGATTACTTCTTGGGGTTATTACAACTTTTTGTTCTTTCCCTGTTTTTTCTTCTATTGCCTTCATATATATATTTAAGACATCCATCCATGGAATTGTTTTATCTGTTGTAATATGAAATGTTTCCCCATAAGCTTTAGGGTTACCTATTAGTTTGGTTATGCAGTGTGATACATCATATCCATATGTCAAGGTTGTAGTATGGGACATTATATCATTTGAGACAACGATTGGACGCCCGTGTATGGCTCTATAAACAAAAGTATCTTTGTCAAAAATTCCAAGCTGCAAACGATTTTCACTATATGTCATATATGGGCGAATTATTGTCCAGTTCTTTTTCCCAGAGTTTTTTAGGATATCTTCTTGCCTGGCTTTACATAGAGCGTATTCATCGGTTTTTAGATATTCGCTATCATTTACTACGTCAAGAAGTCGTGGTGAGTTTTCTTTTATTATATCAGATTGTGCATATACTCTTGCTGTGCTTAAAAGGAAATACTGGTCTGTTGCATCTAGATATTCAGTATATCTTTCCTTAAATTCCGCTGTGGAGTAAGTCATAAAGTCAATAATAGCATTATAGCGTCTTTGACTTAAAACTTTTTTAATGAAAGTAATTTCATGTGCATCGCCTTGAATATAATGTACGTCTTTAGTGGATGTTCTTTTAGAGCGTGAGGTAACATAAACATTATCTTGAAGATTTTCTAAAATTTTTACAAGATGAATACCCATTGCTCCAGTACCACCCATTACCAATATATTTCGTCCCATAGTCCCAGTATTTATTTACTTATTGATGAAATTAAATAGTTTATAGAATTATTTCTATCGATGTTTAATTTTGTTTGTATTGGTTCATAATTAGTCTTTGAAAAAATGAAATTTTTATCATAAATGTTACCTTCTAGATTATAGGCTGATAACATATCATATATTCTGCTATTTTGAGATTTTGGATCATCATCATTGAACCTTTTAAACACAATGAATTCTTTGGATAAATTAATAGATAAAGCGCAAGCATGAAAAGAATCGGTGCATACAAGTGATGAATCTTTTAATAATTTGGCAAATTCATAAGGTCCTGCTTTTTTATATATTGTACAATTTTTAAAATTAATGTCGTTATATTCTAATGATGGAATAAGAATTACATTATTTATTTTTGTTGATTTACGTATCACATCAAGCTGTTCTGCATAAATTGGATTTCTTCCAATAAAATAGCAGAAAATATATTTATTATTAGACACTGTTATATTGATATTTGCTTTATTACTAAAATTTATCCATTGGTTAGCATTTAGTAAAAATGTAGGGTCAAGTACTTGAGTGACATCTCTTCTTCCTAGAAAATCATTTAGATATTTTACTATGCTTTTTTCTCTGACCCCTATATGTTGAAAACAAGTAAGTAGTTTTTTTACTTCTTCTGCACAAAATGGCGGAAACTCTTTTGTGCCTATGCTGGAGGCATAAGCGATTCTTTTTTTCTTTTCTGCGAATGATAAAAACATGAAAGGACTAAATGAGTTATAACAATTCCAGATTTGGTCACTTCCTGTTATAAAAATATCAGTGTCGTCAACTAACTGTTTTTTTTGCTTTTTATTTGCAATTTCTTTAAGGTTATAATTTTTTTTGTTGAAGCTATAGATTTTTTGTTCGTTGGTTTTATAGATCAAGGATTTAATAAAGATTTTTATAAAACTCTTCTTTCTATTTATATAATGCTTTAACCTGTTTTTAGGTGTGAAATCATTGTCTGAAAACTCTTTTATTAAGTATACATTATAACCACGTTGTTTTAAAAATTCGTGTAATGCATATGACTGAAGGCTGGTTCCAAAGTTTCCTGTACCCAACCATGTTACAATTCCTATATTCATGACTTAATAAATTGTTTTTTTATAAAATGTAGTACCTTTTCTTTTTCAGTTTTAGTCATACCGAAAAATATTACAGAAATGATTATAGATACCGACGAGGAGATCCCGACAAGCATAAAACGTATTAATCCTGGTTCTACTGTTTTTGATACTAGAAATGGTGCTAAAAATGATAGTAATGAAACTATTAATATGGGAATAATTACTTCTTTAATAAATAGATTTATAGGAAATCCAATTTGTTTATTCATTAATATTAGTCGTACATATACTAGATAGGTATAGACTACAGCATAGGTCCAATATGCAGATGAAGGGGGAAATCCCAGCTTAAATAATATATAGGATATAGGTAGAACTAAACATCCTAATCCTCCCATATAAATGTAAAATGTCTTTATTTTACCTGTTGCCTGGGCTAAAATGCTCATTGGTGCTCCTGGTAAATCGACTAATGTTCCCAACATAGCTAATTGCCAAAACAGCACTGTATGTTCGGGTACTTCTTTTAACCAAATATTTAAAATATATTCGGATTCTAAAGAAAAGGGTATAAATAGGAAAAGCATTAAGAAAAAAGAGTATTTTCCCCCTTTTCTAACAATAGAAAAACATGTGTCATAGTCTTTTTCTGCATAACTTTTTATAATTTGAGGATTTAGAGCCGTGGTAAAGTTTCCAACAAATTGTCGTACTCCTGCTTCAGCTTGTCCGGCTATTCCTCTAGCTGCATTTACTGTAACGCCGAAAAAAATGTTTGAAAGAATATTTATTCCTTGCGTATTAAATAAGTAAGCACTTGTGCCAAGAAAATTCCACCCTGCAAAGCTAAACATTTCTTTTATAAGAGATTTTTCAAATAACATGTTATATTTACATTCTTCAAAATGTTTTTTGCAGTATACCCCATAAATTATCCGTATTATTATTGCACTTAGCGTTAGACATATTGCATAAATAATAAGTTTATCTATTGGGGAAATAAGGATAGCATAAGCACATAACAATTTTAATATTGCTTCAAGTAGCCCTATGTAAGCAAATATATTCATTTTTTCATGTGCAATAAGTAATGCGTTATAAGGTAAACTTATTAATTGAATGACAAAAGTAAGTAATGAACATTGTAATACCCAAAATGCTGCAGTCAATCGATTTTCAGGTATGTTCATCTGTGTATTAATAAACCAAACTCCACATATCTCTGTTAATATGACTATTATCAAAGCTATTATTAATTGAATATTAACACTTGTAGAGAATATTTGTTGTAGCTTATTGGAATCTTTTTCTCCTAATTCATAAGTGATATATCTACTTATTGAATTGGAAAGAGATGCTGAAATTATGGTAAACATTACTATGATTCCACCGACAACATTATAGATACCGTAATCTTGAACTCCCAAAGCATCTAGCACGACTCTTGATGTATAGAGTCCAACAACCATTATAATAAATGTTCTAATATATAGGAATATAGTGTTTTGGGCTAAACGTTTTGTATCTGTAGTTTTATTAGATGACGTTTTATTCATGATGTTAAATTCCTAGTTTCGAAAATAATATGAAAACGTTCAATAGGGAGAGTATCCTCTCTTAATTGAGTTAGTTCCATGAAAAATAGCTTTGATATAGTGGAAATATTTTTATGAGTAGTTACATTAAGTGTATTGGTAAGAAATCCTAATTGGTAATTATTATTGGAACTATAATGTAATTTGTTCAAACTTTTAGTTAATAGTAAGTTTCCAATTTTAGAGTACTCCCTTTTAGACGGGCACCAGCAGGCACCCATCAAAAAAAAGAGTCCAAAAATTTAACGATTATTATTTGCATATCGTCATGGGAAGAAGTTCCCTGAACAGCTTACAGAAGTGATTTCAAATGAACACAACGTTTTGCTGGATTTTATTCTTTAAGTTTGCAACAAACTGTAATATGTTTTCTATTTTAATATCAGATTTTACTTTTAAGTTGTTGCCAATATTCTTGTCCTAGTAACTTCCATGCTGCTGTACAACAAACAGCTAAAAATACAATTCCTACCAAAATCACTTTTCGGCTTGTCCCTGAAGGTTGTAGCGGTACGGTAGCCGGTTCCACTACAGCAAATACTGGTTTTTCTTCCTGTATCTTAGCACGTGCTACCTGTAATTGTTGTGCTACCTGGCTGTATACCTGATAGGCAAGATTCATATCATTTTGCAGACGTTCCTGTTCGGCGCGTACGCTCTGGAAAGCAATGTTACGGTTGGTGTCGAAATAATGAGCGTACTTACTTTGTGCTTGGTAATATTCCTTCTGGCGCTCTTTATACAGCTCTTCTAGATAGGCACAGTCTTCTTTGGCTTTTTTGATACGATAGTCAACAATGTACTGTTGTAACTTGCCTACTACGCTGTCGGCTACAATGGCAGTTACTTTCGGATCTTGCAAAGTCACAGTTATTGTTGTCATGGCTGTTTTTTTATCGACATTAGCTATAATTGCTTTTCTCAATCCTTCTACTTTTGCAGCTTCTTTTTCTGTCAATTGGAAGGGATTTAATATTGATACTGTATCAACTTTTTCAGTAAAGAGTGACTTAACAGTATTGATTGCTATACCTGGAATAGCCTTGATATATCCCCACCAGGGTTGTTTCTGTTTATCCAGATAAGTTACCAGGGTAGTATCTAATTCTTCATTCAGTGTTTGTACACGGGTATTGAATAATTCTAAAATGAATGGAGTTGAAGCTACAATATCCGGTGCTAAGGTTACATTTAGTGCATCGTTGCTGCTGGTTGTGCTTCCACCCAAGAACGAAGAAGCCAGACTGGCAAGTCCACCGCTTGCTTTATCTCCACCCATTTCAGGAGAGAGGGTGACTGTTACAGTATATTGTTTTGGGATGCTCAGAGCTATGATAATGCCCAACACAACACCTATACCGGCTGCTTTGTAGAGTGTTTTGCGGATTGCGATAATTTTGCGTAATATCTCCATCCAATCTATATTCAGTTCATCGTTTTCTGGTTCCTGTACGTACGGATTCTGGTAGTTGTTGTTTTCGGTCATAAGTTTTATAAAGAGGAAAATGCCACAGGATGTTTTCCTGTGGCTTATGAGAAATCTATATTATTTTATCAAGTTAGCAATGGATGCTGCCATGGTTCCCAGTGAAGCGAACGAAGTGGCATAGCCCAATATGCTGCTTAACTGGTTCGGCTTGTGGCGCTTGCTGGGCACGATGATCTCGCAGCCCGGTTCGATCTGCTTCTTGCCGCTGCCTTTCACTTCGGCTATCTGGCCGTTCATGTAGACAATGAACTTCTTGCTCTTCTTGGCGTTCTGACTGTAGCCTCCTGCCTGGCTCAGGTAGTATTTCACGCTTTCGCCCTGCTTGTAGGATACGGTGTTGCTCATCATCACTGCACCACTGATTTTCACGGTGTTCACGTATTCGGGAACGCTGATCACGTCGCCTGCACGCAATACGATGTCGGCATCGCTGCCCGGATTGGCAAGGGCTTCTTCCAGGTTGATACCTACGGTAAAGGTGTCGAGTACTTTCAGACCGAGTGAGTCGATGGCTCCGTTACCCATTTCCTTTCGCATCATATCCACTACATCCTGCATGCGGCGTTTCTCTTCGTCGTTTGCCACACGGGTAAGCTTGGCACCCTTTACGTAGGCAAACTGAGTGGCGCCTCCTGCCTTGGCGATGATGCTGCTGATGCGTTCGTTCTTGCTGCTCAGGGCGTAGGTTCCACCGTAAAGCACTTCACCGTCTACTACCACGTTCTGCTGTGCGCTGTAGCCCGGGCTGCGGCGTACGAATACCTGGTCGTAAGGCTGGAGAGTGAATCCCGGTTCGCCGTCTACCACAAAGCCGTCTTTCAGACCGAAAGAGAAGTTCTGTCCGATGGTAGCGGGGCTTTCGGTGCTCTTCGGATCTTTTACGCGGCGTGCCACGTCGACACGTACTACGGAAGCCGATTCACGCAGACCGCCTGCGGTGATCACGAGGTCTTCGAGGGTCATGTTGTCGGCATACGGATAGTCGCCCGGATGAGCTACTTCGCCGAATATCTGTACGTTGCCCAGGTCTTCCAGGTCGTGGATGCTGGGGATGTAGAGTACGTCGTTTTTCTGCAGCGGGATGTCGGGCTGGCTGCCGTCCATGATGGCGCGGATGTCTATCTGCTTCACTTCGCGGGTCTTGTTTTCACGCTCGCGGTACAGTACGGCACGGCCGGTAAAGGCGTCGGCCATCAGTCCGTCGGCTTTCTCTACCAGTTCGCGTACGGTGTTCAGCTTGCCGCCCAGCTCGTAGATGCCCGGACGGTATACGGCACCGCGTACTTCCAGCTTGTTGGTGAAGCGGTCCAGAATGGCTTCGGCGGTGATTACGTCGCCGTCGTGCAGCTGGCATACGCTGTAGTCGGTGTCATCCACGGTGTTTACCTGATATTCCTTACCGTTCTGGCGCACGATGCGCAGGCTCTTGGTATAGGCGTCGCTGGTAAATCCGCCGGCATATTTCAGCAGGGTAGAAAGGGTTTCGCCTTTCTTCATTTCGTAGCGCATGGGGCGTTTCACGTTGCCTGTAATCTGTACCAGTTCTTCGTAGGCAGGAACGATAATCACGTCGCCTTCTTCCAGACGGATGTCGTCGCGGGTCTTGCCCTGCATGATGAACTGGTAAACGTCTACTGTAGCTACGGTCTGTCCGCCGCGCGATACTTTCACGTTACGGAGGCTACCGATGTCGCTCA
>ERZ779697.985-NODE-985-length-11850-cov-2.32734_pt1 | contig 11850 bp, 9 predicted proteins | sample MGYA00511881_ERZ779697 | MGnify/ENA primary metagenome ERZ779697 (study PRJEB29588, sample SAMEA2148105) | human gut metagenome | biome: human gut; feature: human-associated habitat; material: faeces | place: Denmark | collected 2008/2010 ... | reverse complement strand
GCGGTCATCTCTTTGACCGCCAGATGACGCAGCATGTCACGCGCGAGACGGTGGAGACGGAGCGTCCGTGGCAGAAGGAGATCACGGCAGGCGGGCTCATCCTCATCAGGCGCGAGATCGTCATCCGCGAGGGCGGCAATCTCTGCATGCGCATCGTCATCATCTCGGATGTCACGGAGACGCGCGCCAAGGACAAGGAGATCCGCATCAAGTCGGCTGTCATCCAGGAGATTCATCACCGCGTCAAGAACAACCTGCAGGCCATCGCGAGCCTGCTGCGCATCCAGGCGCGGCGGGCCAAGACGGCCGAGGTAAAGGCAGCGTTGAAGGAGAGTGTCAACCGCATCCTCTCCATCTCCGTCGTCCACGAGTACCTTTCGCAGCAGGGCAGCGAGGACATCGATGTCCAGGAGGTCATGGGCCACATCTTCGACCTGGCTGCGCGCAACATGACAGACCGGGAGTTCACGATACGGACGGAGTTCCGGGGCCCACGCCTCATCCTGCCGTCGAAGTGCGCGAGCTCTGTGGCGCTCGTGCTCAACGAGCTCGTGCTCAATGCGATGGAGCACGCTTTCACGGGCCGCAAATCGGGCCTCATCGGCCTGGCCGTGCAGGAGGATGAAGACCACTGGCATCTCGATTTCTACGACGACGGCGTAGGGCTGCCGGATGGCTTTGAAGACTTGCCGCGCAAGTCGCTGGGGCTGACGATCGTCCAAACGCTCGTCGAGGGCGACCTCGGCGGCACGTTCTCCATCGAGAACGACGAGCGGGGTCCTGGGCACGGCGCGCATGCGCGCCTGCGCATCCCGAAGGTGCAGCCGAATCCGACAGACGAGGGACAAGGCTGACGTGTCAGGCGCTATCGTTTTTGTTTTGTTGTTTTTGGAAAGATTGCAAGGGAAGGCTGGAATACTTATGGCACATGAGACGTTACGGATTGTCATTGCAGATAATGAATCCATCATCCGCATGGATTTGCGTGAAATGCTCGAAGAAGCCGGTCATGAGATCGTCGGCGAGGCCATCGATGGGCGCAAGGCGGTGGAACTGACGCGGCAGCATCGTCCGGACCTCGTCATCATGGATATCAAGATGCCGCAGATGGACGGCATCACGGCTGCGCGCAAGATCTCGGAGGAGAAGCTGGCGCCTGTCCTGTTGCTCACTGCCTTCAGCCAGCCGGAGATCGTCGAGAAGGCTAAGGACTCCGGCGTGCTCGGCTACCTTGTCAAGCCAGTGCAGGAGAACAACCTCTTCCCGGCCATCGAGATCGCCATGTCGCGTTGGCGGGAGATGCAGGGCCTCGAGCAGGAGCTCGCTGGCCTGCGCGATTCACTGGCCATGCGCAAGACGCTCGACCGGGCCAAGGGCATCCTCATGGCGGCCCATCATCTCTCTGAGCCAGAGGCCTACCGCCGCATCCAGCAGTACGCGATGATGAAGCGCCTGACCGTCAAGGAAGTCGCCGAAGCCATCGTCAAAGCGGCGGGCGGCAAGGTCTGAAGCTAATTGCATGGCTTTGCATATAACGATAATAAACAATAAAAAAGTTTTGGACATCACAAAACCCTTGCTGTATAAGGAATGAGCAGGGGTTTTTGAATTTTGTCCAAAACGAATCAGGACGAAATCAAATGTCTTTTTGTTGTCTCAAGAGGGAACAGCGGCTATAATAAAAGTAACTTAAGTTAAAGGAATCCAGAGGGCTTCCAAGTGTACATAGGAGGCTGAAACATGAAGACAAGTGCTCGTACCGTCGCAATCATCCGGGATCTCCTGAATGGACTGGATGGAGGCGATACGATGACAGCTGGAATGATTGCAGAGCGACTCGGTGTCAGCAGCAAGACGATATCGAGGGAGCTCCCAAGAGTAGAGATGGTGCTGAAACCGTACGGCCTGGAGCTATTGCGGAAAACAGGGGCAGGCATCCGGATTGCGGGGAATCCTTCCAAGATCGAGGACTTGCGACAGGATGTCATGAACACGGAAACATCCGCCTTTACGCCTCAGCAGCGGCAGGTCATACTGGCCGGCCAGCTCCTGCGGGCTGCGGAGCCCATCAAGCTCTTCTCTCTGGCGAGTGAATTGCAGGTGACAGATGGGACAGTCAGCCATGACCTCGACAAACTCGAAGAGTGGTTCCGACAGCGCGGGCTCCTGCTTGTGCGTCGGCCGGGGCTCGGTGCATACGTCAAGGGGAGTGAGCGCGACATACGCCGCGCACTCGTCGAGATCGTCTATGCGAATCTCGATGAAGAGCGCCTCTTGCAGCTGTTCCATGGTGCGATATCTGATGCGCATGAGAGCTGGGGGGCAGCGGAGCGATATCTGCTGAATCTCGTCGATGAACAGATGATACATGATCTGGAGCACCTGGTGCATGAGATGGAGAGCGGCCTACCGCACCATCTCTCGGATACAGCGTTCATCGGCCTCGTTGTCCACCTGTCGCTGGCAATCCAGCGCATGCAGAAACACGAGGATATCCACATCGACGCACAGACGCTGGCAATCTTGCGCAAGCGCCGTGAGTATCAGCTGGCTGCAGAGCTCGCGCAGCGCATTGCGTCAAAGTTTACAATCGAGGTGCCGGAGGATGAGGTTGGCTACATCGCCATGCATCTGATGGGAGCTCGGAGCCTTTACCGCAAGGATGATCATCAGATCGCTTCGGTCATGGATAATTTTCATCTCGTGCGCCTGGCGCGCTCCATCATGAAGTGCGCAGAGCAGGAGACAGGAAAGAAGCTCCTGGACAATAAGGAACTGTTCCTCGGACTGGTCAATCACCTTGGACCATCCATCAGCCGCCTGCGCATGCACATGGATATCCGCAATCCTCTCTTGAAGGAGATGCAGTCGACCTATCCGCAGCTCATGGAATTGGCGCGCAAGGCAGTAAAGCCAGTGGAGCAGGAGCTCGGGGAGACATTCCCGGAAGCAGAGATTGCCTACATTGCCATGCATCTCAGCGCTGCTCTGACAGAACGCCATGAGGCTAAGATGCAGCCTGCCCGCGTCATCGTGGCCTGCCAGACTGGCATGGGGACGAGCCGCATGCTGGCTGCTGGGCTGAGGCAGACGTATGAGGAGATCGAGATTGTCGACCTCGTCTCAGCGCTTCAGGTCAACCGGGACTATGCGCGGCGCATGGAAGCGGATTTCGTCATATCGACGGTGCCAATCCCCTGGTCGCCACTGCCGGTCGTGGTCACGACGCCGCTCCTCGATGCTGCCGATAAGGCAAGGATCGAGAAGGAGCTCATGCGTCAAGCAGACCATCGCACACATCATGTGACTGCGGTGAAGGACCGAGAGGCAATCCCCTTTGTTGAGTCTCTGCGCCGCATGGATGCGTACAATCAGGCAATCCAGTCCTTGCTCCGTCACTTCTTCAGCCAGGAGATCACGCTTCCCGCGCCGCACATCGAGGATATCTGCCGGGCCGCTGGCCGGGCCGTTTCCGAGGATGCTGTAGCGCAGCAGGGAATCGCAGGAGCGCTGTTGGCGCGAGAGTCCAAGGGAGAGACGATCCTGCGGGGCAATGCGATGGTCTTGCTGCATGCCAGGACGGATCTCGCGCCAGGCCTGCGCTTCGGCATCCTGCATCTGGAACAGCCGATGCTGTATCCCGAACAGGACGGCGAAGCTGTGCGTACCGCCGTCGTGATGTTGGCTCCGCAGGAGAGCAGCTGTGAGGCGCTGGAGACAATCGGCACCGTTTCAGCAGCTCTGCTGGAACGCTGGGGGCTGATTGCTCTGCTCAATGAGGGCAATCAGGACGCCATCTATCATGAACTCGAGCACATCTTCAGAGATTTTTACCAGAAAAAACAACAGGAACTCTTTGGAAATCCGTAAGATCAGGTTTTATTTATCGTTTATATGCAATGAAAATGGAGGGAAAACTTTATGAGCAACCAGAAAAAAGAAGGCGCTCAGGAAGCCATGCAGAAGTTTGGCCGCTTCCTTTCCGGAATGGTCCTGCCGAATATTGGCGCATTCATCGCTTGGGGCCTTTTGACGGCCCTGTTTATCCCGACGGGCTGGTGGCCGAATGAATACCTGGCTCAGGTCGGCGCACCGATGAGCAAGTGGCTGATCCCACTGCTTCTCGGCTACAGCGGCGGTGCTGCTATCTACGGTCATCGCGGCGGCGTGCTCGGCACGATTGCGACGGCCGGTGTCATCGCAGGTTCGGACATCCCGATGTTCCTCGGCGCCATGATCATGGGCCCTCTGGGCGGCTGGGTCATCAAGAAGTTCGATAAGGCCATCGAAGACCATATCCCGACCGGTTTTGAGATGCTGGTAAACAACTTCTCGGCCGGCATCATCGGCGGTATCCTCGCTATCCTGGCCTTCACGGGCATCGGCCCTGTCGTCCTCGCGGCTAATGCCGTCCTGCGTGCTGGCGTTGAAGCCATCGTCGCCATGGGCCTGTTGCCGCTCGCCTCGATCATCATCGAGCCGGCCAAGGTCCTGTTCCTCAATAACGCAATCAACCACGGCGTCCTCTCGCCGCTCGGCATCCAGCAGGCAGAGCAGTACGGCAAGTCCATGTTCTTCCTGCTCGAGGCAAACCCGGGCCCTGGCTTCGGTGTCTTGCTCGCGTACTGGTTCTTCGGCAAAGGCATGGCAAAAGATTCCACGCCGGGCGCCATGATCATTCACGTTCTCGGTGGTATCCACGAAATCTACTTCCCGTATATCCTCATGAAGCCGGTCCTCGTTCTCGCTGTCATCGCTGGCGGCATGTCTGGTGTCTTCACGCTGAATCTCCTCGGCGGCGGCCTGATCGCTCCGGCATCGCCGGGCTCCATCCTCGCAGTTCTCGCCATGACGCCGAAAGGCGCATTCCTCGCAAATGTCGCAGATTTCCTCGTTGCTACGGCTGTTTCCTGCGCGGTCGCTTCCATCTTCATCAAGGGTTCGCATGATGATGGCAGCGAAGAATCGCTCGAGGCTGCTCGTGAATCCATGACAGAGATGAAGAACCGCGGCAAAGATCTGTCGGCTGATGAGAAGAAGGTTTCGGGTGCTGAACTCAAGCGCATCGTCTACGCTTGTGATGCTGGTATGGGCTCGTCTGCTCTTGGCGCTGCTGGACTGCGCAAGAAGCTCAAGAAAGCGGGTTACACGGATATCTCGGTCACGAACTGTGCAATCGGCAACATCCCGAAGGATGCTCAGCTCGTCGTTTCCCATGAGAAGCTCGCAGAGCGCGCTCTCGAGGACAGCCCGCAGGCGGAGCACATCTGGGTCAAGGATTTCACGCAGAACAATGTCTACGATATCGTTGCAGCACTCCTCAAGGGAGAGGGTGTAGAGACGAAGGCAGCTCCTGTCCAGGAAGATACGGTCAAGGAAGGCATCCTGACGAAGGCGAATGTCAAGGTCGGCCTCAAGAGCGTCTCGAAAGAAGAGGCCATCAAGGCCGCCGGCGAACTGCTCGTCAAGGACGGTTATGTCGAGCAGCCGTATATCCAGGGCATGCTGAACCGTGAGAAGGACATCACGACGTACATCGGCAAGGGCATTGCCATCCCGCATGGCGAGAATGCCGTCAAGGAATGCGTCAAGGAATCCGGCATCGTCGTCCTGCAATATCCGGAAGGTATCCAGTTCGGCGACGACAAGGCATACCTCATCATCGGCATCGCAGGCCGTGGCAACGACCATCTGGCCATCCTTGCAAACCTCGCCACGACCATGGACGAGTACAGTGATGAGCAGCTGCACGAGCTCTATACGACGAAGGATCCGGATGTCCTGTACAAAGTGTTCACGAAAGTGGATTAAGGGATGCAATGATGAGCAGGCTGCTGCACAGTTCAGCAAGTGACTCAAGTGAAAGAAGTATGGGCCCCGGCCATGCACTTGACCGGGGAGGCCATATGACAATAGGAGGAAATATGATCATGAAACAGGCAATTCATTTTGGTGCTGGCAATATCGGCCGCGGCTTTATCGGTGAACTGCTCGTCCAGTCCGGCTATGAAGTGACGTTTGTCGATGTCAACGAAGAGCTGGTCGAGACGATCAACGCGAAGAAAGGCTACAACATCCAGATTGTTGGTGATGAGCCGCAGACAATCCACATCGAGCATGTCAAGGCCATCAACAGCAATACGAACCTCGAGGACCTGCTCATGGCCATCGTCCATGCTGATATCGTCACGACGGCCATCGGCCCGAACATCCTGAAGTTCATTGCACCGAATATTGCCAAAGGCCTTGAGCGCCGTGTCAAGGAAAATACGACGCCGCTCAATATCATTGCCTGCGAAAACATGGTCGGAGGCTCGACTGTGCTCAAGAATTTCGTCTATGAGCATCTTTCGGATGAGGCCAAGCCGCTTGTCGATGCGTATATCGGCTTCCCGGATGCTGCTGTTGACCGCATCGTGCCGCTGCAGCACAATGAGGAACCCCTGCTCGTGCAGGTCGAGCCGTACAGCGAGTGGGATGTCAACCGCACGCAGGCTAAGGGCGAAGTACCGGAGATCAAGGGCCTTACCTGGGTAGACAATCTGCAGGCATATATCGAGCGCAAACTCTTCACCGTCAATACGGGACATGCTTCAATTGCTTATCTTGCCTATCAGAAGGGCATCAAGGATATCTACAGCGCCATGCAGGATCCGGAGATTGTCGCCTTTGTCCGCAAGGTCTGGGGCGAGACGGGCAGCATGCTCATCGAGAAATACGGCTTTGATCCGGCAGCTCATCAGAAATACGTTGAGACGACGGAGAAGCGCTTTGCCAACCCGCATCTCTCCGATGAGGTCACTCGTGTGGCTCGCGGCCCAAAACGCAAGCTCGGGGCTAAGGATCGTCTCGTGAGCCCGGCAACGCAGCTGATTGCCCAGGGCAAGACGCCGGCAGCCCTTGCCAAGGTCATCGCAGCTGCCCTGCACTTTGACTATGAAGGCGACAAGGAAGCCGTGGAAGTACAGGCTTATATCAAGGAACATGGTTATGAGGAAGCTCTGACGCACTTCACGGGTATCGAGAAGGGCAGCAAGCTTTACGACCTGGTCGATGCAGAGCTCAAGGCTTACGAAAAATGACACTAAAATAGTATTTACATATTGACAAACTATGTTATTTTGCTTATGATGAATACATCGTTTGAAGAGAACTGACCAGAAAAAATGGAGGTTCTAAGGCAAGCGCGCAATGCGCCCGCCTTAGGACCTCTTTTCTTTTGTGTGGATGATTTGTGAGGTGATGGCAGTGGAACATATCTTTGTGCAGGCCAATGGATTGTATCAGAGCATGCTGCACGGTTACGCGGATATCGTGCGACTGGGCATGAGTATGCTGCGCATCGGTGCCATCGGTTTTGGCGGCGGCAATGCTTTGATTCCCGTCATTGAGAAGGAAGTCGTGGAAAACGGCAAGCTCGTCACAAAGCGCGCGTACGATGAGGATGTCGTCGCGGCCTGCATCACGCCGGGGGCTCTGCCTGTCGAGATTGCGGCAGGCATCGGCCAGAGGCTCGGCGGCCATGCGGGCATGCTCGTAGCATCTTCGATGATGGCTCTGCCGGGAGCCCTCCTCACCATCCTGATCCTTGCGGTGCTGACGGGAGAACAAGGGGCTGCCCTGACGGGGATCCGCTATGCTTCAATCGGCCTCGGTGCGTTCATCATCAGCCTGTTGGCAGCTTATGTGTTCAAGACGCTCACAGCGATGCGGCAGGTCGGCACGCGCGTGTTCCGCACGATGTGCCTGGCGATGGTGGCGGTATTCCTGCTCTCTTCGGAGGCAAACCTCTACGCACTGCTCGGCATTCCGGCTAAGCCTGTGTTCAATCTGTCCATCCTGTCCATCCTCGGGCTTTCGTTCTTCCTGATCATCTACCTCGGCAGCGGCATCTCAAGGGCAAAAGCTACCGCGGCCGGCCTGCTCACTGCAGGATTCCTGCTGAGCGGCAGCCATCTTTCTGCCGTTGCCACGATGCCACCATCCTCGTCATGGCATGGCTCGGCCTCAGGGGGCTTGTCAAGAGCTTCCGCATGGGCGGTGAGTCCGTCGATGGTGTGAAGTTCCTCAGGGATACGCTTCGCGAAGCCTCTGTCTGGCTTGCTTTCACCCTGACGCTATGCCTGCCGGCCATCGCGATGGTGCAGGGTAGTCCGACGTACATCGGGGAGGGGTTCCTCTCGTCGCTGCTCTCATTTGGCGGTGGCGATGCTTACCTGACGATTGCCGACGGTCTCTTTGTGCAGGGCGGCACGGTTGCCGGTGCTGATTTCTATGGCCAGCTCGTCCCTGTGGCCAATGCCCTGCCGGGGTCCATCCTCTGCAAGGTTCTCACGGGCATCGGCTATCTGGCCGGCTTCCGCGCGGGCGGCATGAGCGCAGGGCTTGCGCTCTCGCTGGCAGGCTTTGCTGTCAGCGTCGCGGCGTCGGGATTCATCTTCGGCATCATCGCGCGGCTGCTGCGCACGTTCCACGATGTGCCGGTCTTCCGCCAGATCAGCCTCTGGGTGCGCCCCATCATCAGCGGCCTGCTACTCAACGTCGCGCTCTCTATGCTGCGCACGAATCTGGAAACGGGCGCGGGCTTGTTCCTGCCGGAGGAAATCGTCCTCGGCGCGAGCATCGCTCTCGCTGCGCTCTGCCTCTACCTGCTCTGCGCGCGCCGCAAGGCCATGACAGCGCCGATGCTCGTCGCAGCTGCAGCAGGGCTCGGGCTCATCCTCATCTGACAGACCTGCTACTTGATATAGACTATTTTAAGGAGAGATTGTATGAAGAATGTGAAGCTGGAACGGCGTCATCTGGAAACGGATGTGCTCATCATCGGCGGCGGCACGGCCGGCTGTTATGCTGCAATCAAGCTCGGTGCGCAGAAAGACCTGCGCGTGCTCGTCGTTGAGAAGGCCAATATCGAGCGCAGCGGCTGTCTCGCAGCCGGCGTCAATGCACTCAACGCCTACATCTCGAACGGCCACACGCCGGCCGACTACGTCGAGTATGCACGCAGAGATGCCGAGGGCATCATCCGCGATGACCTCATGATGACGATCGCGGAGTCGGTCAACGGAGTCACCGAAGATCTCGAGCATCGCGGCCTTGTGATCCTCAAGGATGAAGCGGGCAACTACGTCACGCGCGGCTGGCGCAACGTCAAGATCAACGGCGAGAACATCAAGCCGCTCCTGGCCAAGGGGGTGCGCGAGCAGTCAAACGTCACCGTGCTCAACCACGTCAACATCACGGACCTCAAGGTCGCGGATGGCACCGTGCACGGTGCCTGGGGCTTCTCGGTGCGCGAGCGAGCGGCTTATGACATCGAGGCAAAGGCCGTGCTGATTGCGACGGGCGGTGCCGCAGGGCTCTACCGGCCCAACAATCCGGGCTTCTCGCGCCACAAGATGTGGTACCCGCCTTTCAACACGGGGGCGGGCTATGCGATGGGCATCCGGGCGGGCGCGGAGATGACGACGCTCGAGCACCGCTTCGTCGCACTGCGCTGCAAGGACACGATTGCACCGACCGGCACGATTGCGCAGGGGGTCGGCGCCAAGCAGGTCAACGCCAAGGGGGAGATCTACGAGACGAAGTACGGGCTCACGACGCCCCAGCGCATCTTCGGCACGGTAGAGGAGAACCGCAGGGGCATGGGACCCTGCTACCTCGACACGCGCCACATTACGGCGGAACAGCAGGATGACCTCTATCACGCCTACCTCAACATGGCACCGGCGCAGACGCTCAAGTGGATCGAGAGCGGCAAGGGGCCGAAAGAGCAGCCTGTCGAGGTCGAGGGCACGGAACCGTATGTGGTCGGCGGCCATACAGCCAGCGGCTTTTGGGTCGATACGAAGCGGGAAACGACCATTCACGGGCTGTTTGCTGCCGGCGATGTCGCAGGCGGCGCCCCTCAGAAATACGTGACGGGGGCACTCGCTGAAGGTGAGATTGCCGCCGAAGCTCTGGCTGGATACCTCGCTGCTGATAAAGACAAGGCAGCACGTGGCGGCCGACGTGAAGAGACGCCTGCCTGGACGGCTTACGAAGCATATCTCTCGCGTGAGCCCGGCAATCTGACGGCAGAGCAGCTGGAAGAAGCCATGCAGAAGGTCATGGACGAGTATGCAGGAGGCATCCATACAGACTACCGTTACAACAAGAGCCGCCTGGAACTGGCAGATGAGAAGATCAAGCATCTTGAATCCCTGCTGCCACAGCTCGCAGCAGATGGCCCGTACGGACTGCTCAAGATCTATGAGCTGCGCGAGAGGCTGACGGTCTGCCGTGCCCTCATTGCCCACCTTCTCGCGCGCCGCGAGACGCGCTGGCATACGTTCGGCGAGAATGCCGACTATCCGGAACAGTCGCCGGAGGGCTGCTGCTACATCAATTCGCGTTGGGAAAACGGGTCCTTCCATATATATAGAAGGCCGCTGGTCAAAGGAGGTCATTATGAGCATACGCATCCATGAAGACCGCTGCATCGGCTGCGGCCGCTGCACGGAAGCCTGCCCCGGCAATCTCATTCTTTTGCAGGATGGACCGTCGGGCAGGAAGGCGAAGATCCGCGAGGTCCGCGATTGCTGGGGCTGTACGGCCTGCATGAAGGAATGTCCTGTCAGTGCGATAGGTTACTTCCTCGGTGCTGATCTTGGCGGCAGTGGCAGCACGATGACAATCCATAAAGAAGGTCATTACTATCACTGGCATATCCGCAAGGCTGACCAGCAGGAGGTCACCATTACGATCGATCGCGAGAATGCCAACCAATACTGAGTAAGGAGTCAATACATATGGGAAAATTATCGCATCTCGATGCACTCGAGGCCGAGGCCATCTACATCATTCGAGAGGTTGCGGCCGAATCCGAGAAACCAGTCATGCTCTATTCCATCGGCAAGGACAGCACGGTCATGATGCATCTTGCCCTCAAGGCCTTTTACCCGGAGAAGCCGCCCTTCCCGTTCCTGCACATCAACACGACGTGGAAGTTCCATGAGATGATCGCCTTCCGCGATGCGCAGGCGAAGAAGTACGGACTCGACATGATCGAGTACAAGAATGAAGAAGGGCTGGCAGCCGATGTCAATCCGTTTGACTACGGCGCCTCGTATACGGACATCATGAAGACGCAGGCCCTGAAGCAGGCTTTGACGAAATACGGCTTTACCGCAGCGTTCGGCGGCGGCCGCCGCGATGAGGAGAAATCGCGTGCCAAGGAACGCATCTTCTCGTTCCGCAATGCGGCCCAGGCCTGGAATCCGAAGAATCAGCGCCCGGAGATGTGGAAGCTCTACAATTCCCAGATCAACAAGGGCGAGAGTATCCGCGTCTTCCCGTTGTCCAACTGGACGGAGAAAGATATCTGGCAGTACATCCGCCGCGAGAACCTCGAGATTGTTTCTCTTTATTTTGCTAAGGAGCGCCCGGTCATCGAGCGCGACGGCAATCTCATCATGATTGACGATGACCGCATCGTCAAGAAGCTCAATCTAAGGCCAGAGGATATCGAGCACAAGAAGGTCCGCTTCCGCACGCTCGGCTGCTATCCACTGACAGGGGCTGTTGAGTCAGAGGCTGATACGTTGGATGCAATCGTGGAGGAGACACTCGGCGCTGTCGAATCGGAGCGCACGAGCCGTGTCATCGATCACGAGGGAGCCGGCAGCATGGAACGCCGGAAACGGGAGGGTTATTTCTGATATGAACGATTTACTCAAATTCATCACCTGCGGAAGCGTCGACGACGGCAAGTCCACGCTCATCGGCCATCTCTTATACGATGCAAAACTCATCTATGCCAATCAGAAAGAAGCGCTGCTGCTCGACTCGAAAGTCGGCAGCCGCGGCGGC
>ERZ779697.981-NODE-981-length-11876-cov-4.81068_pt1 | contig 11876 bp, 6 predicted proteins | sample MGYA00511881_ERZ779697 | MGnify/ENA primary metagenome ERZ779697 (study PRJEB29588, sample SAMEA2148105) | human gut metagenome | biome: human gut; feature: human-associated habitat; material: faeces | place: Denmark | collected 2008/2010 ... | reverse complement strand
TTTCCGCATTGGCGACCCGGATGGGACTCGAACCCACGACCTCCGCCGTGACAGGGCGGCATTCTAACCAACTGAACCACCGGGCCAATCAACTACGAATTACATTATACAGGCTTAAACCTATTTTGTCAACATCTTTTTATACTTTTTTTATCTTCCAATGCAGCCATCAGTTTTTCCTCTATATGCACCTGCAAAGCCTGCAGCTTATCCTCCGCCGGCACGTTGCCAAGCACGTCAAAAGCGTCTGTGGTCAAGGGCAGATGATTCTTGCGCATTTCCGCAAACAGCTCATCACGGAAAATATTATAGGAAAAGTATATCTGGTTGCCATGCTTAAAATCAGTATAATCCAAAAAGATAAAGGAACCATTGATATAAGGCAAGGGATTATCGGGCGTAATATACAGCTCATAATCGCCTACCTGAGCAGGCAGCGTACGCCAATAGTCCCACTGCTCAAAATGCAGCGCTTTCGCTTCATACGGCAGCGTATGCACGGTTTTCTTATCCATGCTGGCCAGAATATCCGGCAAACTCTTGCGCATCATGTCAGCAAAATGCTCGCGGTCACGACAAAAGAAACGCACGTCGCGGAACGTATGCAGGCCAACGGTTTTTACCGGCACATAGTCAAATGTTTCTTTTGTATAAGTCAAATCAAGACGGCAGTGCGATGCTTCATGCACATAGGCTGCAATATTCAAAATCTGCCCGTTGATACCGGAGCCCGGCACAAGGGTATAATCACCGATTGCTGCAGGCAGATTGCGCACAAAGTCCCAATCCTTAAGCCCTGTCTCTATTTCTTTGATATCAGGCTGTCCCATCTCAACCTCCGCACTTTTCCAGCAGCTTGCCGATTTTACTGTAAATCCTTACTGCATTGTTATAAAATACATCCTCGTGATAGCATTCGGGAACAACGTGGCTAATCATCCAGATATACAGGGGAATATTTACAAGCGGCCAGTCGCTGCCATACATGATTTTTTCATAATTACCAAGATAATTCAGCCAAGTATGCAGCTGGCGCAAAAAGCCACGCTGTCTTTCGAGCAGCATCAGCGGTTTGGGATTGCCCTCCACCAGACCTGAAAGGTCAATGCATACGTTGGCGTTCTTGCAGGCCACCTCTGCCGCATCAGCAAACCAGGGGCAACCACAGTGCGCTATAACAAAGGTTACATCAGGAAACGCCACTGCCGCTTCATCAACAGTAAGCGGATGCGAATATTTCAAAAGACCGCTGGGCCAGGCTGTATCGCCTGTGTGAATTGCAACTGGCATATTATAGGCACGCGCCAGCTCAAACAGCGGCCAATGCCTTTTATCGTTGACATAGACAGCATTATAACCGGGATAGAGCTTGATGCCCAAACAATGCGGGTCCTTAATAAAGCGTTCAAATTCCTGCGCTGTTTTTTCCGCATTTGCTTCGGTTATAGCCTCGCTGTTTACACCCATGCAGTAACCCATGTTCTGCGGCTGATTGTAATGCGCCTCGTCAAAAGGCGCTGCAAGGTCAATCATGCGCGGTGTGACACCGCCGTATTTCGAAGACGTATAATTAGTGTTGCCCATAGCTACGGAAAAAGCGATATTGTTTTCTTCGCATATTTTCTGCCAGCAGGCCGCTGTATTTTCATAGCCTGCATTGGCTGCAACCTGCACAAAACCATCAACATTGTAATAATGCATATGGGCATCAATAATCTTCATTTGTAACCCCTCTTTATTTTAAAACACGTATCGTTATTCTTCTTCCTCTTTAGGCAGAATGATATTTAATACCATAGCCACGATAAAAACTACAGCTACACAGTTTTCTGCAAAAACATTCTTAATCAAATCAGGGAAAATCTTAAAAATTGCCGGTGTCTGAGTAAAGCCGATACCGATGCTGAGTGCCAAAGAAGCAATCGTTACATTACGGGTGTTGTAGCCGCAGTTGGCAATCATCTGCACGCCGCTGACTACGATAGAACCGAACATCATCAAGGTGCAACCGCCCAAAACAGCCTCCGGCAGAGATGCCAGCAGCACGCCCAGCGCTGGGAACAGACCTGCCATAATCATAATAACAGCGCCTGTCATGATAGCAAAACGGTTAACAACCTTTGTCATAGCAATCAGGCCTACGTTCTGGCTGAAAGAGGTAATAGGCAGGCAGCCGAAAACGGAAGACAAGCTGCTTACCAGACCATCGCAGACAATAGAACCGGAAATTTCTTTTTCTTTAACATCGCGGCGCAGACCGATAGCAGTCATTGCGGAGGTATCACCAATGGTTTCGGTAGCGGAAACCAGGAAAATCAAAAAGAATGCAAAAATTGCATCGGGATGGAATTCCATGGTAAAAGGCATCAGCTGAGGAATAGCAATCAGCTTAACCTCAGCGAGCTTGCTCATGTTTACCATGCCCATAAAATAAGCAACTACATAGCCGACAATCAAACCAAAAAGCACGGAAAGCTGTTTATAGAAGGATTTGGCGAAAATATTGTAGGCAATGCAGCTTACCAAAGTAATCGTACCTACAATAATATAAGGAGCATCACCGAAGTTGGGGTTACCGAAGCCGCCGCCGAAGGAGTTAGCACCTACCGCCAACAGAGAGAAACCGATGGAGGTAACAACGGTAGCAGCAACAATCGGTGGAATCAGACGGCGCCAATATTTTGCTCCCAGACCTAAAAAGCCTTCCAGCAAACCGCCAACCAGCACCGCACCCATAACGCCGCCGTAACCGTATTTAGCACCGATAACACAGGCGATGGATACAAAGGTGAAGCTGATGCCCATAACGATAGGCAAACCGCTGCCGACACGCCAGACAGGATAAAGCTGTATCAGCGTACCGATGCCTGCTACCAGCATTGCCGACTGCACCAGCGCACCGCTCTGCTCTACCGGCATTTTTACCACACCGGCTACAATCAGAATCGGAGCGATATTCGCTACGAACATCGCCAGAATATGCTGCAGGCCGAAGGGAATCGCCTTGCTTACAGAAATTTTTCCGTCTAAGTCGTATATCGGATCAGTATATTGTTTTTCGCTCATTACTCTTCCTCATGTCTGAACACTACTGTGTTGGTTTTGGCATCCATCTTATCAATAATAGCTAAGGAATGCAGGTTGTAGCCGGCTTTGCGCAGCTTGTCGCCGCCACCCTGGAAGCCTTTTTCTACAGCAACGCCAACGCCCTCAACAGTGCCGCCGGACTGACGCACAATGTCAATAAGACCTTCCAGAGCACAACCGTTAGCCAGGAAGTCATCAATAATCAGCACGTGGTCGTTTTTAGACAGGAATCTTTTAGAAACAACAACGTCGTTTGTTTTGCTATGGGTATAGGAATAAATTTGAGTGAAGTAAACATCCTTATCCATATTGCTGCCGCTGGATTTCTTGGCAAACACTACCGGAACGCCAAAATACATTGCCGCAACGCAGGCAATACCGATGCCGGAGGCTTCAATAGTCAGGATTTTAGTAATATTCCTGTCTGCAAACAAGCGCTTTAATTCTTTACCAAGCTCCGCAACAAACGGCACATCAATCTGATGATTTAAAAAGCTGTCAACCTTCAGGACATTACCGCTTTTGATAACACCGTCATTAACAATTTTTTCTTCCAATAATTTCATCGTCAAGCCCTCCATACATTTTGTTTTTTAACTGCTGCTACGAACATGTCAGCAATCGATTTGCCTTTTAAGTATAAAGATTATTTTATCACACTGACAATATATGGTAAAGTAATTTTCTGCTTCCGCATTGATATTTTTACCTTAATCCACCACCAGTGCGACTTCGCTGCCTGTCCCCTGTTGGCCGCGTTTTTTCCTGACGAGAATTTTTTTGTCAATCATTTCCTGCAAATCGTGTACATGCGAAATTATACCTACAAGGCGATGGCCTTCACTGAGTCCCTGAAGTGTAGCAATAGCCTGCTGCAGACTGCTGTCATCCAGTGAGCCGAATCCTTCGTCGACAAACATCGTATCCAACTGAATACCGCCTGCACAGGACTGCACCTCATCCGCCAGCCCCAGCGCCAACGCCAACGATGCCATGAAGGATTCGCCGCCGCTTAAGGTTTTGACGCTGCGCAGATTACCGCTGTAATAATCCTTAACCTCCAAATCAAGGCCTGTTTTGCTGTTGCCCGTCTTGCTGTCCGCATCCTGCATTTTGTCACGGCACAGCTCGTACTGGCCGCGGCTCATGTGCAGCAGCCTTACATTGGCGCGCTGCAGAATTTTATCGAAGTAGTGCATCTGCACATAGGTTTCCAGATTAACACGTTTTTTGCCGGTCAGGGTTCCGTTCAGCGTTGCGGAAAGGCTGTTGATCAAGCTGTACTCCGCTTCGCAGGCTGCCCTGCGCGCTTCGTAGCCGCTGACCTCCTGCTTAATCCGCTGGTTATTCTTAATGGCGGCATCCAGCCGCTTATCCTGCAGCTCCAGCTCACGCTGTTGCACCAGCAGCTTTTCATGCTCCTGCTGCAGCTTCTGTTCATCCACATCCGTCAGCAGCTCATTCTGCTCGGCAAGCTGCTTTTTCAGCTCCTGCAGCTGTCCTTCGGCACCTGCCAGCTGCTGCCTTATGCTCTGCGCCGCAGCCTCCGCCTGCTTGTCGACAGCCTTCTGCTGCTCCAAAGTTTTCGCCAGCTTACGGTATTGCTCCACCTTTTCCTGCAAAAAGCCCATCTTCAGGCGCAGAGCCGTAATCTTATTGTTAACATCCTTCAGCTCTGCCTGCGCTCTTTCGGCAATCAGCTTCAAATCGTCACAGCCAAGCAGCTCTACTCCCTTGCCTAGCAGCAAGGTTTTATCCAGCTCCAGATGCTCCTTTAAAGCCTTGCCTTCACCTATAAGGCCATCCCTTATTTTCTGAGCAGCCTCAGCTTTAGCGCGTGCCTGCTCAACATCATTTTCGGTAGGTGCATCCTGCGCCAGCTGCACAGGCTGCGGATGCTCGCAGGAACCGCAAACCGGGCAGGGCTTGCCTGGTTTCAGCTTATCGTGCGCCAGAAGACCCGCCTGCGCGCTCAAAAATCTGTCAAAGCAAGTATCGCTCAGCTCATTAAGATGATTGAAATTATCACAGGCCTGCTTATACTCCTGACGCTTCTGCAGCAGAACAACCTCCTGCCTTTGGTAACGCTGCTGCATATCCTGCAGTTGCAGCAGCTCCCTTTGACGTGCAGCCAGCTGCTGCCTTTCTGTTTGCAGCTGTGCCAGCTCCACCTCGCCCTTTTGCGCTTCGTTGACCTCTGCCTCAAGCTTTTGCAGAGCCTCCTGTCTTTGCACTGCTGCAGCTGCTTCCTGCTCCAGTTGCTTTTGCATACTTACCATTTTTGCTTCTGTTGTCTGCATATATTTTTCAAGCTGCTGCTTTTTAGCAATAGCGCCCAGGCTGTCCTGCAGCGCAGTCAGATTTTTCGTCACGATAGCCGCCGCTGCCGCCACCTGCTGCTGTTCCTTTTCGTCCAGAGCAGTAATCGTATCAACCAAAGTCAGTACTTCTTCAACACAGCCCTCGTAATGACGCAAAGCAAAGCTCTGCAGCTGCTCCGTATATGTGGGATAAATGCAGCTGATGCCGTTCAGCGCCTGCTCGCTTCGGCGCTGCTGCTCGGCAAATTCGTTACGCTTAGCCGCAGCATCCTGCTTCAGCTTATCCTGCAGTTGCTGGAAGAAATATGTATGAAATAAATCACGGAAGATTTTACTGCGCTCATCCGTATTGGTATCCAAAAATTTGCGGAACTGTCCCTGAGCAATCATCGTAATCTGCGTAAACTGCTTGTGATTAAGCCCCAACAGCTCCACTATGCTTTTATCTACCTCCGACATTCTGGTTACCGGAACGCGGTCATCGGGATAGTACAGCTCGGCACCGGCCTTCTCCTTCGTCATACCGGTGCCACGCTTCGCCGGACGACGGTACTCCGGGTTGCGTTTTACCCTGTAGCACTTGCCGCGGAAGGAAAACTCCAGCTCCACAAAGGTCGGCGTATCAGCATCCGCATATTGGCTGCGCAGCATGTTGGCATCACGCACACCGCCACTCGTCTGCCCGTACAAGGCATAGGAAACGGCATCAAAAATTACGGTTTTGCCGGCACCGGTATCACCGGTAATCAGATACAGTCCCTGCTCTCCGAGCTGGGAAAAATCTATCACGGTTTGCCCCGCATACGGACCAAACGCACTCATAATCAGCTTCAGCGGTCTCATAATACGTCACCTCCCATTTCCGACAGCAGATTAGTAAGATACTGCTTCTGCTCCTCGCTCAGCTTCTGATTGTTCTGCAGACGATAAAAATCATCAATAAGCTCTAACGGTGTTTTTTCTACCAAATCTTCCGTTACCTTCAGCTCCGCATTCGCCTGCGTGCGCTTATTGTCATAATCAAGCTGCAGCAAATTCCTATATACAGTCTGCAGGCGCTGCATAGCATTAGGAACATCGTTTTCATCCGTCAGCGTCAGATAATAAAAATCCTGCAGGAAGCCATTTTCATCCATAGGGAACATAGCGTAGTTCGGCTTTGTCATTAAATTCTCAAAGGTATCCTTTAAATACCGCACCTCACGCAACGGCGTCAGCAGCAGCTGCGTAACCTTCATATTGCCTTTTTCGGCAAGCTCAACCATTGTTACAGACTTTTGCTGCTGCAACTCGCTGAAGGAATACTTCAGCGGTGTACCGCAATAGCGGATACGCTCATTACCGCCGACATTCTGCGGATTATGGATATGCCCCAAAGCCACATAATCAAAAGCAGCAAAAACCTCCGCACCGATATTATCCAGTCCGCCCACATTAACAGCCTCGCTGCCTGCGGTAACAGCGCCGGTGACAAACTGATGCGCAACAAGCACATTACGCTCCTCCTGTACCAGCGGTAGCTGCGACACAGCATATTTCACCGCATCATGATAGCTTGTAATCTCAGCTGCAGCCTCCTCCGGTGCCCAATGCTTCACAACAGCAGGCTTCAAAAAAGGCAGCAGGAAAATATTCACCCTGCCGAATTCATCCTCCAACACGAGCTTCTGCTCCTCACCGTTGTAGCTGCCCGCAAAATGAACGCCGCTGCCGCTCATCAGCTGCGCGCCGAACGCCAAGCGCTCTGCCGAATCATGGTTACCGCTGATGATGCACACAGGCACCTTGAGCTCCGCCAGCTGATTCAGAAAATTATCAAACAAAACGACAGCTTCTGCCGGCGGCACCGGTTTATCATAAATATCTCCGGCAAGCAGTACGCAATCAGGCTGCTTGGCGCAAATCATCTGTACAATACGTTGTAAAATATATTTTTGATCCTCATAAAGAGAAAATTCATCGAGTTTTTTTCCTAAATGCAGATCCGACAAATGTAAAAGCTTCATGCTATCACTCCCTGTCACGAATATTTATTCACTGTTATTTAATCGTTATATTATCTTGATTTTATCATGCTAAAGCATATGCGTCAATCTATACTTCAAACAAACGTTGCTAGTCCTCCAAAACTTTTTCTAAAAAAATTCTTCTTTTTTCAAAAAAAGTACTTGACCAACTGCTATCTATCTGCTATAATTGTTATTGTTCTGATGAGCGTGCTCAAAAAGAATTGCTACTCCGGGATGGTGTAATGGTAGCACAAGTGACTCTGGATCATTCGGTCTGGGTTCGAGTCCTAGTCCCGGAGCCAAATGGCGCTATGGTCAAGCGGCTAAGACGTCGCCCTCTCAAGGCGAAATCAAGGGTTCGATTCCCTTTAGCGCTACCAGAAGTTAACGCTGATGCATAAGCATCAGCGTTTTTTATTGTTTAAATGTAAACTAAGCATAAACCGCATCTTGTTGTGCGGTTTTTTGTGCGCAAGAAGGAGAAAACACGTTAAAAGTTTTGCGACTGAAAGGTAGCGCTCTATAACGCTGATGCTCTGTTATCAGATTTTTGTACGGAAAATATCAATTTTGGTATCTTAATCCCCCTATGCCAATCATAATTTTCATATTTGAAAAGCCATGTCTTACCGAAAATCAGTAAAACATGGCTTTTTCTGTAAATCTGCGTTAGTCCATTACTTATGCTTAAAGATTCCCTGGACTAATGCTATATTTTTATTATTCTAGAGTCTTTATCAGAAGCTGAAGTTGAGGCTCAGGTTGAAGCCTACACCCTTTTGCTTACCAACGGAGCCGTTAACGCCAAGGCCCAGTTCGAATTTGTCGGAGTTGTTAACTCTCCAGCCAAGCTCCATAATACCGGTATCGCCCTTCATTGAAGGAGCAGGTGCGGAAGCAGAGCCAAGGGTTGTTGCTACAATCGCATTGGATTCACCGTCAAATTCATGCTGCCATGCCAAGCCTGCATAGAAAGCATTCTTCTCGCTCAGTTGATGCGTATATCTTGCACCAAGACGAGTACGCAGAGAGGTTGTAGCATCGAAATCATAGGTTGCGCCGGTGCCTACAGTAACCTTATCACCCTGTTGACGAGTGTAGAACAGCTTGCCGTAGTAGTCAAGGGTATCCTTATCGTTCAACTGAACAACCTTACCCATGCCAAGATGTGCTGCGTAATAGGTTGCATCGCTGTCGTATTTAATGCCGCCTGCAACAGCAGATTGATAATCGGTGCTCATTCTGCCAGCACGCAGGGAGCCTTCATAATAGAGGCCATCATCATTGAGCTGCTTAGCCATCAGGCCTGCACCCCAGAAGTGTGCATCGCCATCGCCGTGCGTACCATTGTCAAGATAGGAGTCATAGCTGCCGCGACCGTATTCAATCACAGGCGCAATTAATAGCTTACCGGAATTGTTGTTGATTTTCTTTGCAAAGCCAAGATTCATATTCCATGCTTTGAGGTCAACGTGAGAACCGGTATCGAGCTTTTGATTGTTAGCGCTCATGGTGATAAACGGATTAACAGAACCTTCTTCCTCCCCGTCAACAGCCAATGCAGCGTTTTCATAGCCTGCATTTGTCAGCAAATCATGTCCCAGGTTCAGCATAGTGAGCGCAGCGGACTGTGTTTCAACCGGAGATTTTGCGTCAGCATCAGCGTAAAGGCTGCCGGCACCAGGAGTTGTGCCGCCACCACCCGGAGGTGTTGTGCCACCGCCACCCGGAGGTGTTGTGCCATTGATAACTCCGACTAACTTATTTCCATCAGGTCCAATAGCAACTTTAATTCCCTTGTCAATATTAATCAAACCATCAGTCAAGGTTCCTGTTGTGATATTTTCAGCCTTTAGTGCGCCTGCAGTAATCAGGTTGATTTTATCATTTTCGTTTAATTTAGTACCAAGCTCTACGCCAGCCTTAATCTCTGCGTTATTGATAAGAGCAGTATCTGTTACTTTCAGCATAGTATCGTTGGCAATAAGATCTTTGGTGATAAAGAAGTTGAGCTTGTCAAAATTTTGAATGCCTTTTGCTTCGTTATCTTTTCCAACTACTTCCAGAGTGTTGTTGGTAATATTGGCTTTATTCAGTTTATCATAACCACCGTAAACATCACCCTTGATTTTCGCACCATTTTTGAAAATGACTTTATTATTTTGGATTTTTTCAGATATAGCACCATCGCTTTCCGTATAACCACCATAGACATTTTCATTAACAATACTATTATCAATAGTTACAGTATTATCCAGGCTGTTGCCTTTAAAGGAATAACCGCCATAAACATTTTTATTAACGCTACTGCCATCTGTGATGCTTATAATATTACCAATGCTATCTTTAGCTCCATAACCGCCATAAACATTCACATTAACACTACTATGGGCAATATTTACTTTGTTGCCCTCGCTAATTCCTGCTAAAGCTACGCCACCGGCAACATATGCTTTTACTACACCAACACCCTCTATTGTTACTTCATTGTTTTTGCTGTCAGCTTTTAAAGAATAACCACCAAAAACACTTTCACCAACCTCAGCAACATTACTAAAGCTTACCTTATTCTCGTTGGCGTTATGATTAGCATAGCCTCCATAAATACTACCACTTACTTTGCTGCCAGCGCTAATTGTAACCTTGTTGTTTTCAGCACTGCTATTATTATCATTATCTGCATAACCACCATATACCGAATTTCTAATTGTGCCTTCAATAATCTCTACGCTATTTCCCTTACTACTTGTGCCGCCTTTTCCTCCATATACATAACCAGTACTGCTCTTGATAATACTGACAGTATTGCCTTCGCTATTGCCTTTTAAAGCAACACCACCGGCAACATTTCCTGTTACTACGCTACCACAGTTGATTGTTACTTCATTGTTTTTGCTGTCACCTTTAAAAGAATAACCACCAAAAACACTTTGGCCAACCTCAGCACCATTAGTAATGCTTACTTTGTTCTCGTTGGTGTTATGAGTTGCATAGCCTCCATAAATATCTTCACTTACTTTGCTTCCCGCGCTAATTGTAACCTTGTTTTTTTCAGCACTGCCATTTTTATCATTATCTGCATAACCACCATATACATTTTTCTTGATGGTACTGTCACTAATCTCTACATTATTTTCCTTGCTGCTTGTGTCGCCTTTTCCTCCATATACATTAGCAGCACTGCTCTTGATAATACTGACAGTATTGCCTTCGCTATTGCCTTTTAAAGCAACACCACCGGCAACATTTCCTGTTACTACGCTACCACAGTTGATTGTTACTTCATTGTTTTTGCTGTCACCTTTAAAAGAATAACCACCAAAAACACTTTCTTTCACTGTACTGCTAGCATCAATGGTAACATGGTTTTTTTCAGTATTGCAATCTGCCTCACCACCATATACAGTTTTATTGATGGTACTGTCGCTAATCATTACATCGTTTTCCTTGCTGCTTGTGACACCTTTACCGCCATATACTATCCCGTTTACTTCGCTATTAGCTTTAATGATAACATGGTTTTTTATAGCGTCTGCAGCACCGGTACCACCACCACACACAACATTCCCCAAAGTATTACCGCTAATCGTTGCAGTATTCTCTCTGACATTACCATAAAAAGAATATGCACCACATACGATGTTAGTTGCAGCAGTACCGGTAATAGTAACATTGTTCTTAAATACTTCCGGCAGAGACACCTCTGTATCATCATAACCACCGTAAACAGCATCATAATTACCAGAGTCCAGCGAAACATTAGCACCTGTTAATTGCTTAGTATTACCATCGTTACCATAGTAATCAGCTGCCCATGCGCTCGGCATTACCAGTACGCCTGCGCACAGCATTCCACAAAGCATACCGCCGATTTTTCTTTGCATTTGTTTTTCTTTCATTTTTGCCAAAAACTTCATAGTAAAAGCCTCCTTTTAATTAAGATGGAACCTCTTTATTAACGTCAGTATAGCACTTAAAAGCATTTTCCACCCCATCCCAACCTCCTATTTCGGGTAGGATAGGCGAAAAAATTTGACTATTTTTATGGAAAAGGCGAAAATTTTAATGAAATCCTGCCTGCAACAATAATTGACGAGTGCGATGACTTACTTGTATAAGGGCATCAAAAAAATAAAGCCTAATGAGTTCACATCATTTGCGTAACTCATTAGGCTTTTCCATATTCTTATCTATATCTTGTATAATTCGTATCCTTTATCTGTCTTTACCAGCTTACCGGAACTGAGCCATTCATTCCACGCTTTCCCGGCAGCTAAAACCAATGCTTTCTTCTCCTCAGGAGCCCTTACTCTTCCACGAGTACGTTTATAGGTTCTTGCTTCCGGTGTTAAATTTCTTAAAGGCTCATTGTATAATGAAATTGCACACCTGAAAAATTGAATAAAAAATAGTCCATTGTGATACCTTTGTGTTAAGATTAAGTTGCTACACAAAAACT
>ERZ779697.972-NODE-972-length-11977-cov-1.88467_pt1 | contig 11977 bp, 10 predicted proteins | sample MGYA00511881_ERZ779697 | MGnify/ENA primary metagenome ERZ779697 (study PRJEB29588, sample SAMEA2148105) | human gut metagenome | biome: human gut; feature: human-associated habitat; material: faeces | place: Denmark | collected 2008/2010 ... | reverse complement strand
CTATAGCAACTATCTTATCGCCCTTCTGAAGCCCCTCGGTCTGCGCCGGGGAGTTGGGATAGACTTCCGTTATGAGCAGATAACCGCTCTCGGGGTCAGTTTCAACCTCAACGCCGATACCCGCGCTGCGTCCCTCAAGCTTCGAGGAATAGAGCTTGTAGGCGTCCGCATTCATATAGCGGCTGTACTTGTCGCCGAGTCCGTTGATATAGCCGTTTTCGAGGTTCGAGTCGAGCAGAGCCTCGTCTATATCGCCGTAGTACTTCGAGCGGACGATCTTGTCGACCTCCTCGACCGCATCATACATCTGCGCGCGCTTGGGAAGGTCGGTTATCAGCTTGTTGTACATACGCTGTGAGACCGACATCGTTATTGCGAAGGTCGCGGTCGCACTCAGAATAATGAGCGCAATCGCAAGTCCGAGCGAAATTTTCTTGTTCATTTGCTTTCACGTTCCTTCCTGCCTGAGATCAATTCGGAGGCGTGACAAAATCGAGAGGATTGAGCCTTGTGACGGCACCGTTCTTGACATGCATGACCTGGAAATGGACATGCGGTCCGGTGACATATCCGGTGTTGCCCATATAGGCGATGACCTCGCCTTTTTCAACATACTGTCCCGCCGAAGCGACTATCTTCGAGCAGTGACCGTAATATGTTCTGTATCCGTCGCCGTGGTCGATGGTGATATAGTTGCCGCCGACATCGGAATAGCCCCTGACGAGCACCTTGCCGCTCTGCGCCGCAACTATCTTCTTGCCGTAAGAGACATTGACGCCGTTTTCGCGCACGACTATATCGATAGCCGGGTGCATGGTGTAGGTTCCGTCACCCTCGGGGTCGTAGTAGCCGTAGCCCGCGGAGATGTAAGAGTTCTTATATGGAACCGGCCACATCATCTCGCCGTCGTTATAAAATCCATCGTCAACGTCGCCGCTCTGGGAGCCGCCGCTGATGATTTTGTCTATCTGGCGCTCAAATGCCTCACGCTTTCTGTACTGCCGCTGAAGCTCCTGCCGATATTCGGCGCTGCTCTTGTCGAGCGAGGTCATGAGAGCCGATATCTGACGGTAGTTCGCGTTATATGCGTTCTGCTTTGAAGCGAGTTCTTTATTTTTAGTGTCGAGTTCGGATTTCTTCTCGACCAGAGACGAGCGCTTCTCTTCGAGAGCTTTTTTGTCCTCGTCGAGCTCCGCCTTGGCGGCGTTGAGCTCCTCGGTCTGCTTTTCGAGCTGGGAGATGAGCTTGTTGTCGTTCTCCGTGACGCTCGCGAGCAGCTGGATGCGAAGCAAGAGCGATGAGATGCTGTCCGACTCGAGCAGGATTTCAATCCATGAGGACGAGCCCGCCATATATGTGGCGCGCAGGCGTTCGGATATCTTCTCCTGCGTGGCGTCAATCTGCTCGTCGAGCTTGTCTATCTTCGACTGAGCCTCGTCAATTTTTTTATCGAGTGCCGCTATCTCTCTGTCATAGTCTGCAATGTCCGCATTTAAAACGGAGAGCTGTGAGTTTATGACATCGAGCTGGCTGCTTATCGCCTCAGCCTGAGAAGAGAGCAGACTCATCTTCTCCGCATTCGAGGTCTGCTGATTTTTTATGCTTTCAAGCTTTTTCTTGTTTGCCTCAATCTCTTTTTCGAGCTCGTTATACTCCTGCTTGAGATCCTCGAGGCTCTTCGCCTGAACCCTTGTCGGGAAAATCCCGGTTATCAGCACGAGCGCCGCGCAAAGAACAAACGCCGCCGCTCTTCTGAGCCATGTGTTACGCTTATTCTTCATCAACTATCGCGAACTCCTTTTCTTTGAGATATTTTGTTATCGACACCGCACTGCCGAGCGCGCCGGAGAGAACGCCGAGCACGATAAATGCGGCGAGCAGTATCAGAGCATATTTGCCGAACGGAGCGATTCCCGACATTCCGATGCCGGAGAGAGTCTTGACGAGCGACCTGCCCGCAATTTCATATATGCCCCAGACGGCAAGCAGGGCGAGCACACCGGAGATAAGTCCGAGCATCATGCCCTCGATCATGAACGGCCATCGGATAAACCACCTTGTCGCACCGACGCTCTTCATGATATTTATTTCGAGCCTGCGGCTGTCCATCGTTATTCTTATTGTGTTGGAGACGATGAAAAGCGAGACTATGAGCAGCAGCGCTATCATGCCTGCGCTCACATAGCTGACAGTGTTTCTCAGCCCCGCGAGCTGCTTTGCAAGCTGCCTGTTCTCGCGGATGTGGAGAACATGCGGGAGTTCGGAAATGCGCTTGACCGTGTCGTCAAACTTATCCGTATCCTTGAGCGAAACTTCATATGCATCGGGAAGCGGGTTTTCGTCGAGCCCGTCGAAGAGCACGGAGCTGTCCCCCATCTCGTCCTTGAGTTGGGCAAAGCCGCTGTCCTTGCCGACGAAAGTGCATTCGCGGACATTTGAAAGCCCTCTGAGGCTCGCGCCGAGCTCGTCCTCCTCCGCTTTCGTCGCGCTGTCATCGACAAAGACCATTATCACATTCTGATCCTCGACATTGCCGATGAACATATTTATATTGACCATTATCATGAACGCAACGCCAATCATCACCATGCAGCTGAACAGCACGGAGACCGACGCTATGCTCATCAAGCGGTTGACATAGAGATTTCTCATTCCCTCGCGGGTGAGGTAGCCGAGGCTTCCGTTATTTTTCATCGCTCTCGTCCCCCTCTCCGTCGTCTTCGAGGTAAATCGAATAATCCGCCAAGACGGAAGAATATGTTGTGTCATACTCGCTTCCGTATCCCGTCGTCTCTTTTTGGCGTTCTTTTCTTATGCTCTCGAGAGCCTGCCTGTAGATATCGTCGGCGGCGGTCTCGTTTGCTATCTCCTCCGCCTTTTCCGGGAGCCTTTCGGGCTCCTTTGCGGCAACTTTTTCCTCCGGAGCTTCTTCCTCGTCGTCGAGATACTTCGTTGCGAAGCCGTCCGCCGGTCGGTTGAGACTGCTTGATTTTGCAAGCGTGCGCTCGCGGTGAGCGGAATTTTTCATTCTGCCGTCCGCCGCAACGGTTCCGTTTTCGAGCAGGATAACGCGCTTGTCATACATACGGACGAGATTGTGCTCATGGGTAACCATGATGACAGTCGTGCCCTCCTGGTTGAGGCGCATGAGCAGATCGACTATCTCGAGGCTCATATGCGGGTCAACATTGCCCGTCGGCTCGTCCGCTATGATAAGATCGGCGTTATTCGCAAGGGCGCGGGCGAGAGCCACACGCTGCTGTTCGCCGCCGGAGAGCTCGGTGGGATAGCAATTCATCTTGTCCGTCAGCCCGACTATGTCGAGCACGAACGGAACGCGCTTTTGAATCTTGTTCTCCTTAGAGCCGGTGACGCGCATGGCGAACGCCACGTTGTCGAACACGGTCATCTTGGGGATCAGGCGAAAATCCTGGAATACTATGCCCAACCCGCGGCGAAAATAGGGTATTTCGCTGCGGGTAAGGGTGCTCAGATCTTGATTTTTGATTATAACTTTTCCATGCGAGGGCACTTCCTCACGCATCATGAGCTTGAGGAAGGTGCTTTTTCCGGCGCCGGACGCGCCGACGACAAAGACGAATTCGCCCTTGTTTATCTTGATATTGACATGGTTTAGAGCATGTGTTCCGTTCTCGTAGGTCTTGGAAACATCTCTGAATTCAATCACAGTTTTCACTCCTATATAAAGCGGTATCCCCCTCGCTTGACTTTATACCGATCTTAAATTACGCCGCAGATCAGTATTTGACAGGCTTCGCATCGAGATACTTCTTGACCATAAGAGCCACCTTGAAGACGATAGCGTCGTCGAACTCGCGCAGGTCAAGGCCGGTGAGCTTCTTGATCTTCTCGAGTCTGTAAACAAGAGTGTTGCGGTGGACAAAGAGCTTGCGGGAGGTCTCGGAAACATTGAGGTTGTTCTCGAAGAAACGCTGAATGGTGAACAGAGTCTCCTGATCGAGGCTGTCTATCGAGCCGCGCTTGAACACCTCGCGCATGAACATATCGCACAGGGTCGTGGGAAGCTGATAGATAAGTCTTGCGATGCCAAGATTGTCGTAGCTGACTATGGTCTTTTCGGTGTCGAACACCTTGCCGACCTCGAGGGCTATCTGAGCTTCCTTGAACGAACGGGCAAGCTCCTTGACGCCGGTGACGGTCGTGCCGATGCCGACATATGCGTGGATATAAAGGTCAGTTGTCAGAGAATCGGAAATGGAGCGCGCGAGCTTCTCGAGATCCTTGGTCTCGATGTTGCTGCGGACTTCCTTGACGAGAGCTATCTCGTTTTCGTTTATGTTGATGACGAAATCCTTGGTCTTGTCCGGGAACAGATTCTGGATAACGTCGAACGCCGCGGAATCGTTGTGCTCGGTGATCCTTATCAGAAGGACGGTGCGCACGGCATCGCTGTTGAAGCGGAGTTCGCGCGCCTTGATAGCGATATCGCCGGGAAGTATGTTGTCAAGAATGACGTTCTTGACGAAGTTGCCCCTGTCGAATTTCTCGTCGTAGCACTGCTTGATGTTGCTCAGCGCCACGCAGCAGATATCCGCATATTTGCCTGCAAGCTCATCTTCGCCGTCAATGAAAACAGCATACTCGGCCTGCATGTGAGAGCCGAACGAGCGGTAAGTGCAGCCGTTAACGATGCGGTCGCCGTCCTCCGCAAAAATCTGCGAAGCGTTCGAGATAACCTCGCCTATTTTGCCGAGCTCACTGCAGGAGATTATGGTGCCGGTCTCATCAATAACGCCGATCGTTCTGTCAACAGCGTCGCGCATCTGATGGATGACACCCTGGAAAAGCCTGTTTGACATAATATCTACCCCTATTCTGAATGATTTCAACTTCTGCCGTTTTAGACATTTTGACAACTGCGCTATAGACATTTTACACAATCGCGCGCTCAATTGCAATACATAACGGGCTAAAAAATGTGTAAAATAAAGGATTTTTTTCATAATCGGGTAAAAAAGCGCCTGTTTTTATCTATTTCCCACAATTTTTTTAATTCGCTTTTAGTGGATTTGATCTTTGGTCATTTTGTCCATAGAATTCCACATAGGGGGTTTGAGGCGCTTTTATCCGCGCGATTTTTATGGTATAATGAGCCGAGAAAGCGAAAAAGGGGCGCAAAAATGGAAGGCAGCATACTTAGAGCATACATATCGGAGAACATCGAAAAGGCTCAAAGAGAAAATATTCCGTCAGCGGTGTCGAAATTTCTCGACTCCGCTTCGCTCTCAGCGGCGGCCGCTCTCGCCCGCTCGACTGCGGGCAGATTCATCTTCTGGGGCGGCTTCGAGGGAGCGGAGCGCGTTGTCATGCTCAGCATCCCCGACTATATTGAGAGCGACGACCCGAACGAAATTTTTACAGTATATTCCGACGAATGCCCGCTGAGCGCCGTGAGAGTAGAGAAGGACAGGTTTTCCGACATAGGCCACAGGGACTATCTCGGCGCGGTAATGGGTCTCGGTCTTACGCGCGAGAGCGTCGGAGACATCTGCGTTCAGCCCGACGGCTGCGACATCATAGCCCTGCCCAACGCCGCGAAATATATCGTTCAGAACCTGACGGGCGCGGGACGCGCTACGCTCAAGGCTAAACAAATCCCGCTCGGCGAGGTTCGCGCGCCGCAGGTAAATATAAAGGAAACGAGCATAACCGTAGCATCGCCGCGACTCGACGCAGTAGCGGGCGAGATATTCTCGCTCTCGCGTTCGGCGCAGGCTATAGCCTCGGGCGCGGTGACGGTAAACGACGAGCAAGTATTGAAAGCCGACCGCCGCCTCTCCCCAAAAGACAAAATCGTCCTGCGTGGCAAGGGCAGAGCAATTCTCGGCGAAGAGTTCACGCAGACAAAGAAGGGCAGAGTCAGGATAGGGGTCAAAAAATCGGTGTAATAATGCGGCAAGACACTCTTGATAATCGACTTCTACCTTCGCGTCTCACTATAATAAAAGCTTTCATACTTCTCGCGATGAAAAAAGTCCTACCCAAGTTTTATTTTGGGTAGGACTTCTTGACTTATATAGCTTCTCCGGCACTGCGGGCTGATTTTGTTACAGCATATCCTCTATCCGGTACGGTCTGCCGGGAGTGACAACATATTTTCTTGTTGTCACCCCGTCTTTGAGCGTGAAAAACTTTGAAGATACGGAGCAGTTTTCGACTATGCCCTCCGTTATGCCGTCCGAATTGTCGTCACTCGAGAATGCTACACTATAGCTCCCGTCGCCCGGCTTCGTTCCGCTTCCGACGCCCTTTGATTCGACGCATCCGTCGGAATCGACTCTGAGATAGACAAACCCGTTGCTGTAATTTCTTCCGTCGATTCCGCTGTAGTCATAGAACACATTCGGATTGACAAACACCGTGTAACCCTCGTCGGTGACGGCAAGATTGAGTTCATTCAGCGAATATTTAAGACGCTTGCTCATTTCCCTGCTCTGCGTTTTGCGGTATTCGTCAAACGGCATATAGCCCTGAACGCGGAGCTTCAGCTTTGCTTCGTCGTAGCTCATACCGAGTTCTACCGAATCGAACGCCGCTTCGCTCTGCTTGCATATTCCGTCGGAAGTCTCGAACTTATATCCGTTCATAACATATATATAGGAGTTGAAAAAGTTTTCCGCACCGCGGCATGCCAGCGCCACTGCTATTGCCGCGACGCACACGGCGCCGATTTTTATTGCCCTGCTCTTCTTACTTTTTTCTTTCGGCAGTCCGTCTTTTCTCAGGCGGATATAGAGTACAATCGCCGCAACTGCGAAGCCGACTTCGAAAGCCGCCGAGCCGAGCACCGCGAAAATATCGTAGTCATAAAATTCAGTTGCCGGATATAATGATATCGGCATTATTTTTTCCAATATATAACAGCCGTCATAGAAGAGCGCGTCAACAAAGCCCGAATAAATAGAGGGCAGCCGCGGGTCTGGAGTAATAAACGGCAAACCGAACACTGCGCCGGACAGTCCCATTGCAAGCACCGTTTTTTTGAAGCCCTTTCGGTATGCCGCCGACATAACGAGCGACACACCGAGCATCGCCGCGAACCCGACAAGCGCGCTGCACGCATCCGAAAATGACGTGCCGAAGAGAAACGATGCGAAAAGATAAAGCAGCGAACCTATTCCGACAGTCAGCACAAACGCCAATATCGGCATCCAGATTTTTTCGCCGTAGACTTTCTCGAAATCCTTTTTCACCATTGCGGTTACACCTCCGTCGTCGCCCATATCGGCCAGCGCTTTTTGAATGCTCTCATCTTCGCTGTAGCCGATCTCGGTATAAAAATCGATGTGGTCGGATATATGATCCCGCAGCTCCTCGCGGATAAGTTTCTGCCGCCTCTTCGAGAGTTTTTCGGGAATCACAGAATCGAGGTAGCTTTCTATTCTTTTGTCCATTTTCTCCACCTCAGACCGCCGAGGGTGCTAACCCGCTCCTTATCACCTTTTCGACTGCGCTCGAATATGAGTGCCAGTCCTCGGTCGATTTGCTGAGCATTTTCAGTCCGCGGTCGGTGATGTGATAGTATTTTCGCCTTTTGCCGCGCTCGCCGTCCTGCCAATAGGACTTCACGAGCCCCTCCTGCTCGAAGCCGTGGAGTATCGGGTAGAGCGTGCCCTCCTTGAATGAGAACACAAATTCGCTGCGCTGTTCGATCTCCTTGATGATCTGGTAGCCGTACATGTCCCCTGTTCCGAGGACAGACAGCACGAGCAGCGAGCTGCTGCCCTTCGACAGTTCTTTTTGGATATTCATATAAAGTCCTCCTTTTATCATAGAGTTTCTATACATCGGTGTTCTATGTATATAGCATAACATTATATTTCTGTTCTGTCAAGTAAAAATTTGCAAAAAAATGCCGCCCGTTTTCACGCAGGCGGCATATTTATATCAATTTTATTTTATCACAACCACCGTGTTCGGGCGCATTGTCAGAGTGAACTCGCCGTTGTTCGAGGCTATCGTCTCAAACGGCTCCATGTCGTGCTCCTCATCGAGCGTATAAATAGTATATAGCCTGTCTTCGTCCGTTTCGACCTTGAACGTGCGCGGCAGAGGCGCGGCGTCGTCGGTATAATATGTGACGAGCAGCATCTGAGTCTCCCCGTCCGCCGCCGCAGCCGAATAGATATCCGGCACATCGCAGCTCAGGGTGCATTCATCTTGAAGCGAGAGCAGTTCGCCCCATGCCTTAACGGAGTAATAGCCCTTTAATCTATCCAGCGTGCCGCGCTTGAACATCCCGTTCATGCTCGAATTTACCCGCGCGTCATAGTACATGAGCATATCGGTTTTTTCACGCTGGCAGGCGCTCATAACGGCGGCGATAAACGCGGCACCCTTCAGCGAAGCCTCGGTTTCAAGGCTGCGCTTCCAGCCGTCGCCACCCCAGCCGCAGACATAGTTCCACTCGTTCAATATGCTCTCGGTGTCCGTGTAGCCGTGGCGGTCAAGCATGGCGCGGTGTCGGCGCGCGTCGGACGTGAAATCGCTTACCTTCGACCCGTAGCAGTGCCACGAATAGAAGTCCATCGGCACATTTTCTTCTCTCATCTTTTCAAAGAATGCGTCGAGCCATTTTTCATTGTAGCCGCAGACCGCGGGTCCGCCGATTTTGAGCGACGGGAACCGCGCTTTCAGATACTTCGCCGCCGTTGCAAAAAAGTCATAGAACTCCTCGGGCGTTCCCGTCCAGCACTTGTCGTTGAAGTCCGGCTCGTTCCATATCTCCCAATATTCAATACCCATATGATAGCCGTCCGCCCAGCCCTCGTTCATATGCATTATGATGTGCTCGCAGACGACCGCCCATTTTTGATAGTCCTTCGGCGGCATAATGCCGTAGTGCTTCGGCCAGTGCTCGATCTTACTGCCGAGGCGGTAAAACACCTTTGCGCCCGCGCGCATAATCGTGCCGAGATAAATATCCGTCAGCGTGAAGTCATAGGACTCGGGCGAATACGGGTCGGCGTCGAAATCGGTGAATATATTATGTATATCGACCGTGTGCTCTCCGCCGTAGTCATAGCATATGGACGAATCGTGCGTTCTGGCAAACGGGATGTTCGCCTCCCTGAAGTCCGGCAGATTCGTGAGATTCTGGTCGCCGTTGTCCGTATACACGGGGCCGTTGTTGACGGCGTTCATCGGTTTTATCCTGCCGACAGTGTTTTTGAAATCAACCTTAAGTTTCATATATACCTCCATCAAATATCAAACGAGAACTGCCAATTCTCGCCGTAGATAACTTTTACTTTTATCGGCTCTCGACGGTTATTTCGGGCTTCTCGTCTTGGGATTTTCTCGCCTTGCACATGAGGGTGACGAACGAATCCCTGCCGACGGGCAGCTTCTTTATTCCGTGCTCCTCGAGCCTGTTCACGTGCCAGACTATCTCCGACTTTTCGGCGGAGACTCTGATTCCGAGGATATACTCTATCAAAACGGTTATAGGGAATATGCCCGTCCAGCCGATAAAATCTTTTCGCGCGGGTTCGCCGGGGGAAGTAGTCTCGGGCGCATAGTTTTCCCAGAAAGTGCCCGTCTTTTTATAGACCTCGATGCAGTTTTTATAGCAGCACTCGGCTATGTCCTTGGCGAGCTTCTCTTTTCCGTTTGCGGAGAGCCCGCAGAGTATCATATAATCGGTCGGCGCCCAAACTCCGCCGTTCCAGTAGCCGCCGTTATCTTTGTAGTCCGGGTGATCCGCGGAGAGCGCGGGGACGCGGTTCGGGCGGTTGAATTCATTTTTATCCTCGAGGTGACGGCAGAGCGCGTCCACCCTGTCGGGCGGAGCAATTTTTGCTATAAGCGCCCAAAACGCAGCGACGGTCTTTACGGCAAGGAAGCTTCCGTCCGCCTTGAGGTCATAATAGAACCCGTCTTTTTCGCTCCACATCTTCTCGTTGACGAACCTGACGAGATTATCGTATTCGTCCCTGAGCGCGTCAACGTCGTCGGTGATACCGAGCTCCTCCGCCATCATAATAAGATATTCGCAGCTCATCGCCGCCTGAAGTGTCGCGTCTATCCAGGACATATAGCTGTGGTGGAAAGTCTCAAGCTGCCAGTCCTCCGAGTCGGGGATGAGCTCAAGATCGCAGCGCGGCAGATTATCCATGCCGCAGCCCCAACCGCTCGACCAATAGCTCCCGTCCTTCCAGCGATGATAATTCTTGAGCCAATGGTGGAACGAGAGCAGCGGATAATAGACTTTTTTGAGCCTCTCTTTATCGCCGTAGTTCTTATAATACTGCCACTCGCACCACGCCATTATCTCGGGTCCCGTGCTCGTCGGGTCGTGGCGATAGAATCGGTCAACGCCGTCTAATTCGTTTATCTCGCGGCAGATGAAGCCGTCCTTGTGCTGCTTGCAGTAGAAATTGTCGAGCGTTTTCTGGAAGCAGTGGACGCTGTCGCCGTATTTGCCGAACATGAGCATAAAGCAGGAATCCCACATAAAAATGTGACCGTTAAAAGCGGCGTCAATATAGGGCGAGACAAAGCCGCTCTCTTTCGTCGGCTTTCCGAGGTTGCGGAAGGCTATCTCCCACGCCTTGTAATATGCGGCAATTTCATCGTCGTGTCCCGCCCACACGGGCTCGGGGAGCTTTCCCTTCTCCTTTTCAAAATCCGGCAGCTCCGACATATCGGGCTGCATGGAAATAAACTCATTGAGCTTCGCATACCTGTCCTCGACATATCGGGTGATGGGTTCTTTCATGTTTGCGCTCCTCTCGGGTATTTTCAATCGAGCTGATTATATCACACTTTTTGTTTTTAGTGAATAGTTTTTGCGGCAACACCGCGGCGGCGAAATATATTTTCGCTTTCAAAAATTAACTTTTTGTGAATATTCAAAAAAGTATGTCAAAAAGCATTGACTCCGATATATAAATATGCTACTTTGTAATTGCAGATGGGTTTTCTGAGACAGAATATCATATAATTTCGGAGAAATGCTATGATGCTGTTCGGTTCAAAAAATTATAGATTTTTATCAGGTCTGAGGCGGGTGCGCATTCGGGCAGTTTAATAAGGCGCATAGGTCGGCACCGCAGCCGGTTTGTGCGCGTTTTGTCTTCTCAATAAACTAAAAAGCAAGGTGACAAAGATGAAATCAACCGCTAAAAGAGAAGTTCTGACCGGTGTAATTACATTTCTTGTTTACGGCATTCTGGGCTTTGCGGCTTACCTTCTTACTGCGCTCCCCGAAGCCGGACTGGACAGCCTCGCGGCGAGCCACGCCGTGTTCATCATCGGGAGCATCGCAAGCTCCGCCGTTCTTGTCGGCGGAATAGCGTTCGGAATAGTATTCGGCAGAAAAAGATCAAACGGATATCTCATAGGGCTCGTCGCCTCCGTCGTCTTTTTCCTCGGCGCGGGATTAGGCTTTATAGTATCAATGATAAATCTCTTCACCTACGGTTCTGACGGAAAAATGTCCGATGCATCTATTCCTATAATAATAGCTTACGCCGCCGTGCCGTATATCGCCTATGCCGCCGCGCGCATAAAGCCGAACAAGAGAAATAAAATTAAAACTGCATAAATCATCAAACGCCGCCTGTTTCTCCGCAGGCGGCGTTTTCAAAGCAAACAAAAAAGCGCCTCGATGATATTTCATCAAGGCGTTTTCTGGTGGACGCTAACGGACTCGAACCGCTGACCCTTCGCACGTCAAGCGAATGCTCTACCAGCTGAGCTAAGCGTCCATTTTAGCTGAATTTTTCGGTCTTTCCCGTTCAGCAGAGCCTATTATATATGAACGCCGCGCGAATGTCAAGCATAATTTTAAAAAAATTGATTTTTTTGTGAACGCCCGCAGAAATGCTATTTTCAGCCCGCGGGCGGCTTCATTTCAATTTATTTGAAAACGATATCGAGCACCAGCATCGATATCACCCCGGGCACACCGAGCAGCGCGCCCGCGCCGAGC
>ERZ779697.969-NODE-969-length-11989-cov-2.26043_pt1 | contig 11989 bp, 9 predicted proteins | sample MGYA00511881_ERZ779697 | MGnify/ENA primary metagenome ERZ779697 (study PRJEB29588, sample SAMEA2148105) | human gut metagenome | biome: human gut; feature: human-associated habitat; material: faeces | place: Denmark | collected 2008/2010 ... | reverse complement strand
AACTTCTCAAGAATCTCCCGCTTCTATAAGCGGGAGAGGTTCAATTCCTTAAATCCCTTTGAAATGGTTGCAAAATAGGAGCCAATCACGGTATAATGTATAATTGATATAATATCACAGAGTAGATTGCAAATTGTGTAAATTGGAGGTCTCGGATAGGTGTTTAATAAACTAATACAAAGACTGCTCGGGAATAACACGGAGCATGAATTAAAGAAGATGTGGCCCATTGTCCGTCGCATCAATGATCTGGAACCGAAATTGGCCGGCCTGAGCGATGCGTCGCTCCAGGAAAAGACGTTTGAATTCAAGAACCGTCTGGCCAACGGCGAAACGCTGGATGACCTGCTGCCGGAAGCATTTGCCGTCGTCCGCGAAGCCTCGCGCCGTGTGACGGGCATGCGTCATTTCGACGTCCAGCTCCTGGGCGGCATCGTCCTCCACCGCGGCGACATCGCAGAAATGCGTACCGGCGAAGGCAAGACCCTGGTCGCAACATTGCCGGTCTACCTCAATGCCCTGACGGGCAAAGGCGTCCACGTCGTCACGGTCAATGACTACCTGGCTACGCGTGACAGCGAAGATATGGGCCGCATCTACAAGTTCCTCGGCCTTTCCGTCGGCCTCATCGTTCACGACCTGACCTACGACCAGCGCCGCCGCGCCTACAATGCGGACATCACGTACGGCACGAACAACGAATTCGGTTTCGACTACCTGCGCGACAACATGGTCATCAGCGCCGACCAGATGGTACAGCGTCCCCTCAACTACTGTATCGTCGACGAAGTGGACTCGATCCTCATCGATGAAGCACGTACGCCGCTGATCATTTCCGGCCCGGGCGAAAAATCGACGGACCTCTACTATACGCTGGCAGGCATCGTCAAGACCTTCACCAAAGACGACTACACGATGGACGAAAAGCAGAAGACCATCGCCCCGACCGATTCGGGCGTCGCCAAAGTCGAAAAGATGCTGGGCATCAAGAACATGTTCGACAACGACCACCTCGACCTCAACCACCTGGTCATCCAGGCCCTGCGCGCGCGCTTCATGATGCACCGCGATAAGGACTACGTCGTCAAGAACGGGGAAATCGTCATCGTCGACGAATTCACAGGCCGCCTGATGTTTGGCCGCCGCTACAGTGACGGGCTGCACCAGTCCATCGAAGCCAAGGAAAACGTCAAGGTCCAGGGCGAAAGCAAGACGTTGGCGACGATCACTTTCCAGAACTACTTCCGCATGTACGACAAATTGGCCGGCATGACCGGTACGGCCAAGACGGAAGAAGACGAATTCAACAAGATCTACAAGCTCGACGTCTACGTCATCCCGACGAACAAGCCGGCCATCCGTAAGGACCTGCCCGACGTCATCTACAAGACGAAGGCCGCCAAGTACCGCGCCGTCGTGCGGGAAGTCAAAAAGCGCCACGCTACGGGCCAGCCGATCCTGGTCGGCACGACGTCCATCAGCCAGTCGGAAATCCTCAGCCAGATGCTGGACAAGGAAAATATCGTCCACAACGTGCTGAACGCTAAGTACCATGAAAAAGAAGCGGAAATCATCAAGAACGCAGGCCAGAAGGGCATGGTCACGATTGCCACCAACATGGCCGGCCGCGGCACGGATATCAAGCTCGGGCCGGGCGTCGCTGAACTGGGCGGTCTGATGATCATCGGCACGGAACGCCACGAAAGCCGCCGTATCGACAACCAGCTGCGCGGCCGTGCAGGCCGTCAGGGCGACCCGGGCACGACGCAGTTCTTCCTTTCCCTGGAAGATGACCTGATGCGCATCTTCGGCTCCGACAATATTTCCAAGTTCATGGACAAACTGGGCATGGACGAAGACGAACCGATTACGGCCAAGATGATCACCAAGTCCATCGAAAAGGCCCAGAAGAAAGTCGAAAGCCACAACTTCGAAATCCGTAAGTACGTCCTGGAATACGACGATGTCATGAACCAGCAGCGTGAAGTCCTCTACGGCCAGCGCCGCCAGGTATTGACAGCGGACTCCCTGCGCGATACGATTATGGGCATGGTCGACGATATCATCCACGAAGGCCTGGACAAATACGCCGACGAAAAGCTCTATCCTGAAGAATGGGATTTCGCCGGCCTCCTGGCACAGATGCAGCAGTACTTCGTACCGAAGAACGCCACGAGCGTGGCCGAATTGGAAAACCTGAGCCGCGTCGAAGTCCAGGAAAAACTGAAGCAGATCGCCGTCGACCTCTACGACGAACGCCTCAAGGAAATCGGCGAACAGACCATGAAGGAACTGGAAAAAGCCATTCTCCTGCGCGTCGTCGACAGCAAGTGGATGGACCACCTCGACGCCATGGATGCCCTCAAGGAAGGCATCAACCTGCGCGCCTACGGCCAGAAGAACCCTCTCGTCGAATACAAATTCGAAGCCTATGAAATGTTCGAGGAAATGATTGAATCCATCAAGCGGACCGTCGTCACCTTCCTCTATCATATCCAGGTCACGTACAGCAAGCCCGTACCGCAGGCTGAAGACCACCTCCAGGGCGCCCACGAAGTCCACGAAGAAAGCAAACCCGTCAGCGCCGAAGACATCAAGCGTGATGAAGAGAGAGAAAAGCAGTAAAAGGCAGCCGTAGGGGCGCCCATGTGGGGCGCCCGCGCGAATCCTGTGCAGAACCTATTACATTTATTTTTTAGAAGAGTGGTGATACTTGTGTTACTAGATGAAATGAGAAAACCTTTGGAAGACCTGAAACATAGAATACAAGAAATCGGGGATTCACTTTAACTTACCTCGGAAAAAAGAACGTATCATGGATTTAGATATGCAGATGAGCGACCCGACCTTCTGGGACGACCCGGAAAAGGCGAAGAAGGTTTCCCAGGAAGCGACGCTCCTCAAGACGGAAGTCGAAGGGCACGAAGCACTGGCCCGCAAGGCCGATGACCTGAGCGACTATCTGGAAATGGCCATGGAAGACGGCGACGCCTCCTTTGCTGACGATATCGAAAAGCAGTACCACGAACTGCTCAAGGAAATCGAAAAGCGCGAAGTACGTCTCCTCCTTTCGGGCGAATACGACAAGTGCAACGCCCTGATCACCTTCCACGCCGGCGCCGGCGGCACAGAAGCCCAGGACTGGGCGCAGATGCTGATCCGCATGTACACGCGCTGGGCCGAACGCAACGGCTACAAGCTGACCGTCCTCGACATGCAGCCCGGCGATGAAGCGGGCATCAAGAGCGCGGCCTTCCGCGTCGAAGGGGAATATGCCTACGGCTATTTGAAATCGGAAAAAGGCGTGCACCGCCTGGTCCGCATTTCGCCTTTCGATGCCGCAGCGCGGCGCCACACGTCCTTCACGGCTGTCGACGTCATGCCGGAACTGCCGGACGACGTCGATGTGGAAATCAACATGGACGACGTCCGCGTCGACTACTTCCGCGCTTCCGGTGCCGGCGGCCAGCACGTCAACAAGACGAGTTCCGCCGTGCGCATGACGCACATCCCGACGGGCATCGTCGTCCAGTGCCAGAATGAACGGTCCCAGCTGCAGAATAAGGAAATGTGCCTGAAATACCTGCGGGCAAAGCTCTTTGAATTGGAACAGGAAAAGCAGGAAAAACTGAAAGCCGAAATCGGCGGCGTCCACCAGTCCATCGAATGGGGGAGCCAGATCCGTTCCTACGTCTTCCACCCGTACAACCTGGTCAAGGACCACCGCACCAATGTGGAAACGGGCAACATCCAGGCCGTCATGGACGGGGACCTGGACATCTTCATCGAAGGCTATTTGCAGCAGGAAAAAGAAAAGAAGTTAGCAAAGCAGGAGCTCTAAATGAAAAAATGGATGATATTCTTTGTCATCGTCGCCGCCTTCCTGGTCGGGGCTAATTCCTACGCCCCCCAGCTGGCGGAAGCCGGTCTCTGCGAGGCCCTATCTGCCAAGTTCAACCTGCACAGCGATGACGTGCGCGTCCAGGCCTCGCCGGGAGCGAAGATTTTCCTCGGCGACATCGACGCCATTACCCTTCATGCCAATAATGTCGAAGTGAACGGTCTGAAATTTTCCCACTTCGACTGCAATCTCTACGGTGTCCACTTCAAACCCCTCCTGGCCCTGGCTGACCGTCAGGTCCGGGTCACGCACGCCGAAAGCGGGGAAATGACGGCTTCTGTGCGCAGCGAAGAATTGGAAAAGTTCCTCGTCCAGAAAGTCGAAGGCCTGACGCAGCCGCAGGTCTCCTTTGAAGACGACGCCGTCCGTGTCCAGGGCCGCGTCAAACTGGGCGGCCTGGTCACGGCCAATGCGGATATTCGCGGCCATTTCGGCATGAAAGGCTCGAAGCTGATGTTCATCCCTTCGTCGGTCAACGTTGAAGGCATGGGCGTCCAAGTCAGTGCGACACAGCTGGCGAATGTAGAAATTTACGACTTTGCCGGTTTTCCCCTGGGAATCCAGCCGGATCGCGTCACCATGCGCGACGGCATCCTGACCATCCACGGCCAGGTGAGCAACTCATAGATAAGGTGAAGAGAATGACAAACATCAATAAACGCAGCATGTTGGCAATGATCCTGGCCGTCTTCATCGGCCTCGTCTGTGCCGTCGGCATGTGCGTGCAGCGGAACGCTGTAGAAAATGAATCGACGACCATTGAACAGGCGATGGACTACGACGCCCTCGTCGTCATGGCCCGCAACGACGGCTATGACCTCGATACGGCCCTGCAGATGGCACATGATGCCGGTGTGACGAGTTTCGCCATTTATGACACGACACTCAATAAGCTGACCCAGCGCGGCGAACTGTCGCTGGTCACGAAGCTCGGCGCCGACCTCTATTATCCCCAGTTCGGGATTACGGACAAGTCCTTCGACTACTACCTCGTCGGCAAGCCCCAGAACCAGCAGGACCTCTACTTCGATGAAGTCGTCTCGGACCTGCGGGCCCGCCTCGGCGACGATAAGGTGAAGCTCATGTTCCACGGTCCGTACCGCATTGCCGGCCTTAAAGGCGTCATGCCCGGCCTGGGCGATGTCAACCTGGGCATCCTCAGCGCCGATGCCAAGACGATTTCGGACCACGGCTTCCACGTCATCCTGCGTCCGACGAACTACAGCAACCCGACGAAGGAAGAGGTCGCTCATTTCTTTGACCGTGCCGACAAGATCCAGAACGTTTCGGGCATCATGTTCGTCGGCAAAGAAGTCCTCGGCTATACGCCGGTCAATGCCCAGCGCAAGGAAATGCTCGACTATACGGCAGACCACCTCAACGACAGGGATATTCCTTTCTATATGATCGAATCGGTCAATCAGCTTCAGTATAACCAGCAGGACGGCATGTACGACCTGGCCGGCCTCGTCCATTACCGTACGGCCCGGGTCTATGCCATGGCCAAGGAAGAACTGGAAAAGATTACGCCTGAAGAAGCAGCCATGCGCTTTTACATCAGCGACTTGGAACGCAATGCCCGCGTCAATCTCTATCCGCTCTACAAGAAGCCCCTGCACGGCATGAACCTGACCCAGACCAACCTCTCGTATATCAAGCTGGTCTCGCAGAAACTGACGGACCGGGGTTATAGCCTGGGCCGGGCATCCATCATGGCGCCGTATTATCCGAACCGCCTTCTCCTGGCTGTCTGTGCGGCAGCGGCAGCGTGCGGCTTCGTCTTCGTCCTCAACCTGATCATCCCCTTGTCGGATCGTAAGAACTATCTCCTCATGCTCGTCGGCATCGCCTGCGGTATCCTCGGCGCCGTCGTTGCCAAAGGGGCGCTCTTCCTCCAGGTCTGGGCCATCGGCTGTGCCACAGCGGCACCGACGGCCGCCATCCTTTTGGCCCTCGACCACTGGAAGAAGATGAAGCTCACCAGGAAGCTCGGCTACGGCCGCGTCATCCGTGACGGCTCAATCGGCCTCTTCTTTGCCGTCGCCGTGGCCATGATCGGCGGTCTCTATATCGCAGCCATGCTCGGCAACATCCGCTTCTTCATGGAATTCGACTTCTACCGCGGCGTCAAACTGACCTTCATCCTGCCGCTGCTCCTCGTCGCCATCGGCTATCTGCGCCGTTTCCCGCTCTTTGGCTTAGCGAGCATGACCTCGCCTGAGGACTTCAAGGTCTTCGTCAAGGATTTCCTCAACATACCCATTAAGATGGGGACTCTCCTCATCCTGGCCGTCCTGGCCCTGGTCGGCGTCATCTTCGTCGGCCGCAGCGGTCATACAGCAGGCGTCCCCGTCCCGGGCGCCGAAGTGGCCATGCGCCGCTTCCTGGAAACCGCCCTTTACGCGCGGCCGCGGGAAAAGGAATTCCTCATCGGCCATCCGGCTTTCTATCTCATGGTGGCTGCACTCTACCGCAAATGGCCGCAGCTCCTGCATTTCTTCCTGGTCATTGCCGCAACCATCGGCGTTGGCTCCATGGTCGAAACCTTCGCCCATATCCGCACGCCTTTCCTCATGTCCTTTATCCGCGGCATCAACGGCTGGGTGACGGGCATGATCATTGGCATCATCCTGATTATTGTCATCGCCATCGTCAGCTATTTCACGACGTGGCTGGGAAAGCAGGTGGCCCATCGTGACTAGAGTCGTCATTTCCGGCTACTACGGCTTTGCCAACGCCGGCGACGAAGCCATGCTGGCGGCTATCGTCGGCTCATTGAAAGATATCATCCCCGATGTTTCGATTACGGTCATCACCGGCAACTGCCGCATGACCCGGGAAAATCATAATGTCCAGGCTGTGCACCGCCTGAATTTCTTTGCTATCGCAGCGGCTATTCGCCGCTGTGATATTCTTATAAGCGGCGGCGGCAGCCTTTTGCAGGACGTGACCAGCGAGCGCAGCCTCTATTACTACCTGCTGATCATGCGTATCGCCCTCTTCTTCAAGAAGCCCGTCATGCTCTATGCCCAGGGCATCGGTCCCGTGCGCGGCGCCAAAGCCCGCCGGGCCGTGCGCGATGTCCTGCAGCGCGTGGCCGTCATCGGCGTGCGCGATGCCGACTCCAAGGCAGAGCTCACGGCTATGGGCGTGACCAGGCCGCCGGTCCACGTGACGGCTGATGCCGTCCTTTCCATGCATCCCGTGGATAAGAACATCGGCCTTTATATTTTGAAGAAATACGGCATTACGGGCATCCGCCGCCGTCTGGGCATCGCCGTGCGCAACTGGCAGGGCCATCGGGCCTATAAAGAAGCCATTGCCGCCGCTGCCGACCGCCTCCAGGAAGAGGAAGACGTACACGTCATCTTCATCCCCATGCAGTATCCTGCCGACGTCGACGCCGGCCGCGACATCGCCGCCCTGATGAAGACCAAGGCCGTCGTCCTCGACGGCCACTACACGACGGTGGAATTCATGTCCCTCATGGGCTGCATGGACGCGGTCATCGCCAACCGCCTGCACGCCCTCATTTTTTCGGCTATCATGCAGGTGCCGGCCACGGCCATTTCCTATGACCCGAAGATCGACAGCTTCATCGACCTCATCGGCGACAAAGTCTGCGGCACGACGGACAGCGTCACGGCTGAGGCTATCGTCAGCGACGTTTCGCAGAAGCTCGCTCTCGGTCGCCTGGCACCGGAAGTGAAGGCCCGCCTCAACCACCTGCGCCGCCAATCCCTGCGCAACGCCTACCTGGCCCTGCGCGTCCTCGAAGGGAGGAAGGGCGTGCGCAAACGTCTGGAAGAACACCGGAGGAATTCATGATCGAACTGAAGAACGTCACGAAAATCTATGAGAACGGCTCGCGGGCCCTGGACCATGTCTCACTGCACATCGGCAAGGGCGAATTCGTCTTTGTCGTCGGCGCCAGCGGTGCCGGCAAGTCGACGCTCATCAAGCTCCTCTCCCATGAAGAGCTGCCGACGCGGGGCTCGGTCTTCGTCAACGGCGTGGAAGTCAACAAGCTTTCGAAAAAGCGCGTGCCCTACCTGCGCCGCAAGATGGGCATCGTCTTTCAGGATTTCCGTCTCCTGCCCAACAAGACGGCCGAAGAGAACGTGGCCTTTGCCATGGAAGTCATCGAAGCGCCGCGGCGCCTCATCCGCAGCCGCGTCCGCGAGGTCCTGGACCTCGTCGGCCTCGTTGGTAAGGCCGATGCCCTGCCGAAGAACCTTTCCGGCGGCGAACAACAGCGCGTCGCTATCGCCCGGGCCATCGTCAACCGGCCGCTCCTGCTCATCGCCGACGAACCGACGGGCAACCTCGACCCGGAGACGTCGCAGGAGATCATGGACGTTTTCCGCAAGATCAACCACATGGGCACGACGGTCCTCATGGTCACGCACGATAAGACCCTCGTCGACATGATGAACAAGCGGGTCATCGAAATCGACGGCGGCAAAGTCGTCCGTGACGAACAGAGAGGGGGCTACGACGATGAAACTTAGGACCATGCGCTACTACGTCTCCGAAGCGGTCCAGTCCTTCTGGCGCAACCGCTTCATGTCCCTTGCTTCCATCGCCACCGTCGCCTTGTCGCTCTTTATTTTGGGCCTCTTCTTCAGCCTCGTGGCCAACCTGGACTATTTCGCTGAAAATCTGGAAAGCCAGGTGGAAATCACGGTCTATCTGAAAGACGATGTGACCCAGGAAGACATCGACAGCGTGGGACGCCGCCTGCAGGCCCTGGATGACGTGAAATCCATTTCCTTTACCGATAAGGACCAGGCCATGGAAATCATGAAGGAACGCATGAAGGACCAGCCGGGCATCCTCGACGCCCTGGACGGCAAGAATCCTCTGCCCAGTTCCTATGAAGTGACCTTCACGGAACCGGCCGCTGTGCGCCGCACGGCAGATATCATCGCGGACTATCCGGAAGTCGAAGGGACCCATTACGGTCAGGAAATCATCGAGCAGCTCTTCCAGATCACGCGCGTCATCCGCTGGGGCGGCATCGCCCTGATCATCTTCCTGACCTTGGCCATGCTCTTCATCATTTCCAACACCATCCGCCTTACGGTCTTTGCGCGGCGCAGGGAAATCGCCATCATGAAATACGTCGGCGCGACGAACTGGTTCATCCGCTGGCCTTTTCTTTTGGAAGGCCTCTTTTTGGGCTTCATCGGCGGCCTTATCGCTGACCTGGCCCTGTGGCAGTTCTACGATTTTGCCGTGACGGCCATCCACGAGAGCCTGGCTTTCCTGCCCCTGGTCAGCGCCGACCCCTTTCTGTACCGCACGGCGGTACTCCTTTTGCTGATCAGTATGGCCATCGGCGCCCTGGGCAGTACGATTTCCCTGAAACGCTATATGAAGGTGTAATATGCTGAGAAAATACATCCTCCTCTGCCTCGCGGCGGCCCTTTTGACGCCGGGCGCGGCTTCCTTTGCCGACGACGGCGACCTGCAGGACCAGCTTGCCGACGTCCAGAGCCGCATGAGCGAGCAGAGCGAGAAGAAAGCCCAGGCCGAGGCCGTCATCGGCAGCGTCAACGATAAACTCTATGACATCCAGAAGAACCTCGAAAATGCCGAGGGTGAATACAAGGCCGTGAGCGAAGACCTGACGGCAACGGAAGGGAAAATCGCTGCGGCTCAGGACGAGCTGGAAAAGAGTCAGGCCCGCCTGGAAAAGCGGGAAGCCGTTTTTCAAAGGCGCATCCGCGATATCTACATGCACGGCCAGCTGAATTACCTCGACGTCGTCCTCGGCGCCCGGGACTTCAGCGACTTTTCGAACCGTCTGGAACTGCTGCGGCGCATCCTCGCCTCGGACATCCAGCTCCTTGCGGATATCCGTTCCGAACGGGATGCCATCCGCGCGGCCCAGGCTGAACTGGAAGCTCAGCGCAGCCGTCAGGCGGCCCTCAAGGAAGAAGCGGCGGCCAAGCGCGACGAAATCGCAGCGCATAAGAAAGAAAATGAAGCCCTTCTCTATCAGGCCCAGTATGATAAGGCCACGGCCGAGAAGGCCTATGAAGAATATCAGCAGGCGTCCCAGGCCATCGCCGACATGCTGCGCCAGCGGGAAAGTGCCCCGGCAGCAGCCTCTGGTGGGGACGCAGGGGAGCCTGACAGCTACCCGGCTGCCGCAGCTGGCAGCGGGGGCATGATCTGGCCCGTCAATGGCGTCGTCACCTCGCCTTACGGCTACCGGACGCATCCGATTTTCGGCACGACCATCTACCACAGCGGCATCGACATCGGCGTCGATTACGGCATGCCCGTCCAGGCCGCGGCCGGCGGCACGGTCGTCGAAGCGGCCTGGATCAGCGGCTACGGCTATTCCGTGATCATCGACCACGGCAATGGTCTTTCGACGCTCTACGGCCACAATCAGGAACTGGCCGTCTCGGCAGGCCAGCAGGTATCACAAGGCCAGGTCATCGCCTACGCCGGCTCGACGGGCAACTCCACGGGCCCCCACGTCCATTTCGAAGTGAGAAGCAGCGGCGAACCCGTCGACCCGAACGGGTATCTGTAGGTGAGGGATTAGCGAAGGGCAGCGAAGGCTCCAATCGATGAACGACCTACGACGAACGACAAATCCGAGAGGGGAATTTCAATCATGGGAAAAAATAGTTTACGCGAGACCTGGGAACGGATCCGCCGGCCGCTGGGCTATGTCTGCAGCGGCATGATCATTATGATTGTCGCCATGGTCGGCCTTTTCTGGTACTATACGGGCCGGCCGTCGTCGATGTTTGAATTTTTCCGGACCTTGGAAATCATTGAAAGCCACTATGCAGAGAATGTCGATAAGAATGCCATTTTTGACGGCGCCCTGAAGGGCATGGTCAGTACCCTCGGCGACAAGCATTCGCTCTATCTCGGCGGTGACTTGTACAAAGATTTCTCGGCCCAGATGAGCGGCTCCTATGCCGGTATCGGCGTCTATATCGCTTCGACCGATGACGGCATCCTCATCGCCGGCGTCATGGAAGGCAGCCCGGCTGAAGAAGCGGGCCTGCAACGCGGCGATATCCTCGTTTCCATCAACGGTACGCCGACGCAGGGCATGCAGCTCGAAGATGTATCGAAGAGCATCCGCGGTCCTGTCGATACGAGCGTCGACCTCGTCATCCGCCGCGACGGTGCCGAACAGAGCGTGACTGTGGCACGCCGCCAGATTCACATCCCGACGGTCGCCGGTAAGATGGTCGACGGCGCGGACGGCGTCGGCTACATCCGCGTCGCCGTCTTCAGTGACGGTACGGCCGATGATTTCACGAAGAAATTCAACGAACTCCGCGAACAGGGCATGACCAAGCTCATCCTCGATTTGCGCGACAACCCGGGCGGCATCGTCGAACAGGCCGTGGGCGTGGCCAGCAATTTCGTACCGCCGAACAGCACCATCGTTTCCTATACGGAACAGGACGGCAAGGAGGACAACTACACGGCCCAGGGCACGGACGACCCGATTCCCATCGTCGTTTTGGTCAATGAAAATTCTGCCAGCGCCTCGGAAATCGTCGCCGGTGCCGTCCAGGACATGAAGCTCGGTCCCATCGTCGGCGTCAAGACCTACGGCAAGGGCACGGTCCAGGGCGTCTTCCCGGTGGACCAGCAGTCGGCCGTCAAAGTGACGGTGGCCAAATACAGGACGACGAACGGCCGCGAAATCGACGGCGTCGGCATCGAACCGGATGTCGTCGTGCCCCTCAGCCCGTCGGACCAGACAGATACGCAGTTTGAAAAGGCCCTGGAAATTATTTCCCAGAAATGACTTTACAGATGGGCCAAGATGCTTTAAAATTTTAGAGTAACGTTAATTCGATATTGGTGGACAGATAGACAGGAGACATGGTATATGTATGCTGTGTCTCTTTCTGTATCCTGTGTTTTTTATATGAGGTGAAACATGTTTATAGACAGAGCAAGAATTTTTGTACAGTCCGGCAAGGGCGGCGACGGCATGAGCAGCTTCCGTCATGAAAAGTTCGTCCCCAAAGGCGGACCGAACGGCGGCGACGGCGGCCAGGGCGGCAACGTCGTCCTCGTGGCGGACCGCAACGTCAA
>ERZ779697.968-NODE-968-length-11998-cov-2.15457_pt1 | contig 11998 bp, 10 predicted proteins | sample MGYA00511881_ERZ779697 | MGnify/ENA primary metagenome ERZ779697 (study PRJEB29588, sample SAMEA2148105) | human gut metagenome | biome: human gut; feature: human-associated habitat; material: faeces | place: Denmark | collected 2008/2010 ... | reverse complement strand
CCCGGCGGCCGCCTGTTTGGTTTTGACCAAGACCTCGATGCGCTGGCCAACGTGCCTGACGACGCCCGTTTCACTTTCGTCAGGAGCAACTTCCGTTATCTGGCTAATTGGCTGCACTATTATGACGTGCCCGTGGTCGACGGCATCTTGGCAGACCTCGGCGTGTCGAGCCACCACTTCGACGATCCGGAACGCGGCTTCTCGTTCAGGTTCGATGCTCCGCTCGACATGCGCATGAACGTCCGTAGCGGGCAGACCGCGGCCGACGTCGTGAATCGTTATGACGAAGCCGCGTTGGCCCGCATCTTCACTCTTTACGGCGAGTTGCGGGTCGGCCGCCGCCTGGCCGCCGCCATCGTACGCACCCGCCGCGAAAGGCCCGTCGAGACCGTCGATGATCTCGTCTCCATCGCCCGCCCGCTGCTCGGCCGCGACCGCGAGAAAAAAGACATGGCCAAGGTGTTCCAGGCTCTCCGCATAGAGGTGAACCACGAACTTGATACACTTCACGAACTTCTGGATGCTGCTGTCGGGGCACTGCGCCCAGGCGGCCGGTTGGTCGTCCTGACCTATCATTCGTTGGAGGACCGTATGGTCAAGAACTACGTCCGTGCCGGCAATGTCGACGGGAAAGTCGAGCAAGACTTTTTTGGCAACCGCCTTTCGCCCTTGCGTCCTGTCAACAGCCGTGTCATTGTGCCCGACGAGGCTGAACAGCAGGCTAACCCGCGCAGCAGGAGCGCCAAATTGCGCATTGCCGAACGTGTGGAAACTGCCGATGAATCCGAACAATAATGACGATATGAGACGATATGCCGATATGATGAACAGAAAGCACCGCCGGGACGACGACTCCGACGCCGGGACGCCCCGTGTCGACGCGGAAAACGCTGAGCAGGCGGCTACGGAACCTAAAAGGCCTCTCAGTGACGAGGAACACGCCCGGGCGGCGCTTCGGAAGTTCACCGAAGTGGACACCGATCCTGACCGCGTGAACGTGTCGCTGCGCAGCATCCTTGGAGGCGACATCTTGGCTGGCGCATGGTTCCGTCGGCAATTCTTCTTCATCCTGATGCTTGTGGCGTTTGTTATTGTTTATGTGAGCAATCGCTACGCCAGCCAGCAGGAACTGCTCGAAATAGATGCTTTGCAGAAGCAGCGCATCGACGAACAGTATAGGGCGCTCACGCGGTCGAGCGAATTGATGGAACTCACACGGCGCAGCAGCGTGGAAAACTACCTGCGCACGACAAACGACAGTACGTTGCAAACGGCAACCGTGCCACCCTACACGCTTGACGTAGATGAAAATTAACCATTATAAGCGAACCGAACAACTATGAAATTCCCTGGTAAAAAGGTCATGCCTAGGTACTTCCTGATCACTGTCGTGTTGGGCGTGGTGGGGCTGCTCGTCTTGTTCAAGGCTGCTCATATCATGTTTCTCGAACGCGACTATTGGGAGGCTGTGAGCGACCGTTTCGTCAAGGATAGTGTCGAGATATATCCGGAGCGTGGGAATATCTATTCGGCAGACGGACAGCTCCTTGCGGGTTCACTGCCAGAATATAAGATATATATGGATTTCATGTCCTGGGAGAAGGACAGCTTACGCCGGATACGCGACCAGCATCGCCGCGATTCCCTCCTGAATGCCAAAATGGACAGCATCTGTGAGGGGATGCACCGCTTGTTTCCGGATATCGACCCGCAGAAGTTCCGTTCATTGCTGCGCGAAGGCCGTGCGGCGAAGAGCCATCATTGGCTGCTCTATCCGAGACGCATCTCGTATATTGAATATCAGGAGGTGAAGCGCCTGCCTTATTTTTCGCTCCCTTCATATCGCGGAGGCTTCCATGCAGAAGAGTTCAAGCAGCGTAAGAAGCCCTTTGGTTCGCTCGCAGCCCGCACGATCGGCGAGATGTATGGAGGCAAGGATACAGCCCGTTTCGGCTTGGAACTGTCACTTGACACCCTGTTGCGTGGAAAGCCCGGCCTGACACACCGTCAGAAAGTGCGCCGGCGTTACCTGAACATTATCGACGTGCCGGCGCAGGACGGTTATGACGTTGTCACGACGCTTGATGTGGGAATGCAGGACATCTGTGAGCAGGCTCTGAACGACAAACTAACCGAGTTGGAAGCCATTTCAGGCATTTGCATCCTTATGGAGGTGGCAACAGGCGACATCAAGGCCATGACTTCGCTGACACGCTGTGCGGACGGGAAGTACAGGGAAGTACGTAACGCCGCAGTGAGCGACTTGCCCGAACCGGGGTCTGTCTTCAAGCCCGTTTCCTTTATGGTTGCGATGGACGATGGTTACATCGATATGGACACTCGGGTCAACACGGGTTCCGGAATCATGGAGATGCACGGCCGCCGTATGCGTGACCACAACTGGCACCGCGGCGGATATGGCGAAATCGCCGTTCCGAAGATTTTGCAGGTGTCGTCGAACATAGGCGTAAGCTACTTGATTGACAAGTACTACTATGATCAGCCTGAGAAGTATGTGGACGGCGTCTATCGAACTGGCATCACCGAAGACACAAAGCTCCAGATTCCCGGATATGCCCGCCCGCGTCTTCGCCGGCCTAAGGAAGACGGCAGCAATTGGTCAAAAACCGCGCTGGCATGGATGAGCATCGGTTACGAAAGCCAGATACCACCGATCAACACGCTGATGTTTTATAACGGCATAGCCAACAACGGACGCATGGTAAGGCCTCGGTTGGTGAAGAGCCTGATGCGCAACGGCGAGGTAGTCCATGAATATCCCGTCGAAGTCGTGCGCGAACAGATGTGCAAGCCCAAGACATTGAAGAACCTACAAACCATTCTCGAACAAGTAGTCAGCATCGGCCTTGGAAAGGCCGCGGGCAACAAACTCTTTCACGTGTCGGGCAAGACCGGCACGGCGCAGGTCTGGACGAGCGCTGGCTTTGCTTCGGAGTATTTTGTGTCGTTTGCAGGTTACTTCCCGAGCGAAAAACCGCAGTATTCCTGCATCGTATGTATCCGTAAGCGCGGTATAGCGTCGGGCGGAGGACAATGTGGACCCGTGTTCCGGAAAGTGTCGGAGGCTATCATGGCGCAGCGTCTGCGGCCGGAAATCGCGGCTGCCCGTGACACGGTCCACGCACCCGAGCCCGAAGTGAAGGACGGCGATATTGCGGCCGCAGTCCGTGTGATGCGCACATTGGGTGTGCAGTATGAAGCTCCCGAAGCAGCGTTAGGCGAGACCGTTTGGGGCGAAGCGGCCGCTCACGGCGGCAAAGTCTATCTGGCTGCGGCGCCGCAAGACACGGGACGTGTGCCCGATGTCGTCGGCATGGGTGCCCGTGATGCTGTGTTCTGCTTGGAACAGGCTGGGTTGCGCGTGAAGTTGAACGGCGTCGGCGCCGTAACGCATCAGAGTATCAAGGCGGGTTCGCCCCTCGTTGCAGGTCAAGTCGTTGAGCTCGAATTGAAAACCAGCCGCAAGGCCCGTAAGGCTGAGCCCCGTCCCGCACCGTCTGTTCCGGCGGATACGGTGATGCCGCCTTCTGCCGGACAAAAGACCCGCAGCGATTCAGCTGCTCCCAAGGCTCCGGCGAAGAAGCCGTCCGGCACTCCTGCGAAGCAGGACGACCGCCAGCAAGCCTGCCTCTTCGACGGGCGCCAACGTCGTGTTCCTACGAAGTTTATCCGCAATGCTTAAACAATAAGAAAAAGAAGATATGAAACTGTCCGAAGTCCTGAAAAAAGTGAAGCCCCTTGAAATCGTGAACGGGGCTGATGTGGAAATCACGGGCGTATGCACCGATTCGCGCAAGGTGAAGCCTGGCAATCTCTTCGTAGCCGTGAGAGGAACGCAAGTAGACGGCCACGATTTCATCGCTGCGGCAGTTTCTCTCGGCGCTGCGGCCGTTTTGATGGACGCAGTGATAGAAAAATACGTCACGGATGGTGTCGTTTTCGTCCGTGTGGCCAACACGGAGGACGCCGTCGGTCCTGTGGCTACGACGTTTTTCGGTGATCCTTCACGTCACCTGAAATTGGTGGGAGTGACGGGAACGAACGGGAAAACGACGATAGCTACGCTGCTCTATACTCTCTTCCGAAAGCTCGGTTATAAGTGTGGACTCTGCTCGACGGTCTGCAATTATATCGACGGCGAGGCGGTTCCCGCGGACCATACGACGCCCGACCCGATCACGCTGAACGAGCTGCTTGCGCGTATGGTGGCAACGGGATGTGACTACGCTTTCATGGAGTGCAGTTCCCATGCCATTCATCAAAAACGCATCGGCGGTCTTGAATTTGCTGGTGGTATTTTCACGAACCTTACGCGCGACCATCTGGACTACCACAAGACGTTTGAGAACTACCGCGATGCGAAGAAAGCCTTTTTCGACAGCCTCGGGAAGGGGGCTTTCGCCATCACCAATGCCGACGACAAGAACGGAATGGTCATGGTGCAGAACACGCAGGCTGCGGTGCGAACTTATTCCACCAGGACGGTGGCCGATTTCAAAGGACGTATCCTCGAAGAGAGTATCGAAGGCATGCTTATCAGCATTGACGGCCGCGAGGTGAGTGTTCATTTCGTCGGTCGCTTCAACGTGTCGAATCTTTTGGCCGTCTACGGTGCTGCTGTCATGCTGGGTGAATCGGCGGATGAAGTGTTGCGCGTGCTGTCCGACCTGCGTCCCGTCAACGGCAGGTTTGAGGCTATGCGTGCTCCGGCTGGATACAGCGCCATCGTCGACTATGCCCATACGCCCGACGCCCTTGTCAATGTGCTTGATGCCATCCGTGAGATCGTCCACGGGCGCGGCCGTGTCATCACGGTCTGTGGCGCGGGCGGAAACCGCGACAAGGGTAAGCGGCCGCTCATGGCACGTGAAGCTTCCACCCGCAGCGATCGCCTCATCCTCACCAGTGATAATCCGCGCTTTGAGGAGCCACAAGCAATCCTCGATGACATGCTCGCCGGTCTCGATGAAGATTTGCGGCGTAAGACCCTTGTTATCGTCGACCGTCGCGAGGCCATCCGTACGGCCTGTATGATGGCGCAGCCCGGCGATGTCATCCTCGTGGCAGGCAAGGGACACGAACCTTATCAGGAGGTGAAAGGTGTGAAGCACCACTTCGATGACCACGAAGAGTTGCGTGAGGCTTTCGGATTGTCCTCGAAGGCCTGAAAACTCCTTTCGTCCAAAGACCTAACCTGTAACGAATAGCAGATAGCCATGTTATACTACTTATTCCGTTTTCTGGAGCAGTTCGGAGTGCCCGGCTCCGGCATGTGGTCCTACATCTCGTTCCGCTCCCTGCTGGCCTTGATGCTGGCATTGATAGTGTCGGCTTGGTTCGGCCAGTATTTTATCCGGTGGATGAAGCGGCACAATGTGAGTGAGGTGCAGCGCGACGCCAAGATAGACCCGTTTGGCGTGCAGAAGCTGAACGTGCCTTCGATGGGTGGCATTATAATTATTGTGTCTATCCTTGTACCTTGCCTGTTGCTGGGGCGTTTGCGTAATATATATATGATTTTGATGCTCGTTACGACCGTATGGCTCGGTCTGCTGGGCTTTCTTGACGATTATATCAAGAATTTCAAGAAGAACAAGGACGGTCTTCCCGGCCGCTATAAGATTGTGGGCCAAGTCGCCATTGGTCTTGTCGTGGGCTTGACCCTGTATTACAGTCCCGACGCTGTGATCCGCGAGAACGTCGAGATGCAACGCAATGGTGCCACTACGGAAATCGTGCATAAGAGCGAGACCGTCAAGTCCACCAAGACGACAATTCCTTTCGTCAAGAACAATAACTTCGACTACGCCGATCTTGTCGGATTCATGGGGCCGTATCAGCGGCAAGCCGGTTGGGTCGTTTTCGTGTTAGTTACCATTTTTGTCATCACGGCGGTGTCGAACGGAGCCAACCTGAACGACGGCATGGATGGTATGGCTGCCGGTAATTCCGCCATTATCGGCATTGCGCTCGGCGTGTTGGCTTATGTGTCAAGCCATATAGAGTTTGCCAGCTACCTGAACATCATGTATATTCCCGGTTCTCAGGAACTCGTCATATTCTGTTCGGCGTTTGTCGGTGCGCTCATCGGCTTTCTTTGGTACAACGCCTATCCGGCTCAGGTGTTCATGGGTGACACCGGTTCGCTGACGATTGGTGGCATTATCGCCGTATTAGCCATCATAGTCCACAAGGAATTGCTCATACCGATTCTTTGCGGCATCTTCCTCGTTGAAAGTCTCAGCGTGATACTTCAAGTGGAATTTTTCAAGTTTGGGAAGCGTCGCGGAGTGCGTCAGCGCATTTTCAAGCGGACACCCATTCACGATAACTTCCGGGTGTTGCCCTCGCAGCTTGACCCCGATTGCCGCTATCTGCTTCGGAACTGGCCGCATGGTGCGTGGCACGAGTCGAAAATAACGGTGCGTTTTTGGATCACTACCATCATTTTGGCCGCCGCAACGATCATCACTTTGAAAATACGATAAGAAATAACGAAAGAAAGGAACGAAAATCTTATGTCAAGGATAGTCATTTTGGGAGCTGCCGAGAGTGGGGTAGGCGCAGCGATATTGGCTCAAAAAAAAGGATTTGATGTATTTGTCTCAGATTTGGGACGCATTAAATCGGAATATAAGGCACAGCTTGATGCTCGCGGCATCACGTGGGAAGAGGGGCGCCACACCGAGGCGCTTATCCTCAATGCCGACGAGGCGATCAAGAGTCCAGGCATACCGGAAACGGCTCCGATGGTAGTGGCGCTTCGACGGAAAGGAGTTCCCGTCATCAGCGAGATCGAGTTTGCAGGACGCTACACTGACGCTCGCATGATCTGTATCACCGGTAGCAACGGAAAAACGACGACCACGTCGCTCATTTATCACCTCTGTCGTGCCGCCGGTCTCGATGTGGGTCTCGCGGGCAACATCGGGCACAGCCTGGCGCTTCAAGTAGCCGAAACGCCGCACGAGAACTATGTCATCGAACTGTCGTCGTTTCAGCTTGACGACATGTTCGATTTCCGGGCCAACGTGGCTGTCCTGCTCAACATTACGCCCGACCATCTCGACCGTTACGATTATAAGATGCAGAACTACGTTGATGCGAAGATGCGCATCCTCCGCAACCAGACGGCCGCCGACACATTTATATATTGGGCTGATGACGACTACGTAGGCAATGAGCTTGCAAAATATGACACTGCCTGTCGCGTCCTGTCCTTTGCTGATGTGCCCGGACGCGGCGTGACGGCATACGCCGACGGAGGCAACTTTGTTCTGGAGCAGCCTGCGCCGTTCCGGATGCCTTGTGCCGAACTCTCCTTGCGTGGCAAGCACAACCTGCGCAATGAGTTGGCTGCTGCTATGGCCGCCAAAGCAATCGGCATTCCTGACGACGTGCTACGCCAAGGGTTGGGCGATTTTCCCGGTGTCGAACACCGATTGGAGCGCGTGGCTACGGTCGGCGGCGTGGCTTACGTCAACGACTCGAAAGCGACGAATGTCGACGCCTGCTACTATGCGCTCGAAGCCATGACGACACCTGTCGTCCTCATCCTTGGCGGAAAAGACAAGGGGAACGACTATAACGAAATCCGACCGCTTGTCGAACAGAAGTGCCGCGCGCTTGTTTATCTCGGCGCCGACAATAAGAAACTGCACGACTTCTTCGATGGTCTTGGCCTCCCTGTGGCAGACACTCACTCAATGGCCGATTGCGTGGCGGCCTGCCGCCGGCTGGCCCACGAGGGCGACACGGTCCTGTTGAGTCCTTGTTGTGCCAGTTTCGACCTTTTCCGCAACATGGAAGACCGCGGCTGCCAGTTCAAGAGCCTTGTGCATGACATGGAAACCAGTCACAGTCAACACACGCAATCATGAAGAAAATCCAAAACGCATTCAAGGGCGATCGGGTCGTCTGGGTCGTGTTCTTCTTCCTCTGTATCATCTCGTTGATAGAGGTGTACAGCGCGGCGAGTACATTGACTTACAGCTCGGGCAGTTTTTGGAGTCCGCTCATCAAGCAGGCCGTTTTCCTTGGTGTCGGGACGCTTATCGTTGTAGGCATCCACAATGTGCCTTGCCGCTACTTCAAGCTCATTCCCATTCTTTTGCTGGTGCCCACGTATGCCCTCCTGTTGTTCACGTCGCTCTATGGCGCCATGGTCAATGGGGCATCGCGCGCCATTCCTATCTTTGGTTTCCAGTTCCAGCCGCTCGAACTGGGAAAGGGAGTCACTGTCGTGACCACCGCTCTCATCCTTGCGTCGCTTCAAAACGAGGAAGGTGCAGACCGTAGGGCGTTCAAGTGGGTGCTGATCACGGCAGGCATCATGTGTGCCCTTATCTTTCCTGAAAACCTCTCTACGTCCGTCCTTCTTTTCGGCGTGGTGCTCATCATGATGTTTATCGGGCGCGTTTCGCTCATTCAGTTGGGCAAGTTGCTCGGTGTCCTGATGCTTTTTGCGGCCAGCGCCGTGATGCTCGTCAAGTGCCTCCCCGACGACAAGGAGAGTGCCGTTTATGACCTCCCGGGGCTTCATCGCCTCTCGACGTGGGTGAACCGCGTCGAGACGCACGGGGAGATGTCGAAAGAAGTGGCTCCCGAGGACTTCGACATAGACAAGGACGCTCAGATCGCCCATGCCCATATTGCTATTGCCACAAGCAACGTAGTGGGGAAAATGCCCGGAAATTCTGTTGAGCGAGATTTCCTGAGCCAAGCTTTTTCCGACTTCATCTTTGCTATTATCATCGAAGAGATGGGCATTTGGGGTGCGGCTATCGTCGTCTTTCTCTACATTGTCCTGCTTTTTCGCGCCGGCCGCATAGCGAGCCGTTGCGAGCACAATTTCCCGGCATTTCTTATCATGGGCTTGGCGCTGTTGCTCGTTGTCCAGGCCGTGATGAACATGCTGGTAGCCGTCGGCATCATGCCGGTAACAGGACAGCCCTTGCCGCTTATTAGCCGTGGCGGTACGTCGACGCTGATGAGCTGCGTTTACATCGGTATGATTCTCAGTGTCAGCCGTTACGCCCGTCGTCGTGAGGAGAGTGCGAGCCGGGTGACGCCTGCGGAGGAGCCCGATGTCGATCCCAACTACTACAATACGGCAAACTTGATCTGACATATCATGAAACGATTACTGACTCCGTTCATCCTCTTGGTCATGGCCTTTACTTCAATCACGGCTTTCGCGGCCGTCGCCAAGGACACCCGCCAGCGTGTCCGTTTCGAGACAACTTCCGGGACGTTTGTCGTGGCTCTCTATGACGACACCCCGATTCACCGTGATAACTTCCTGCGCCTTGTGCGCAGCGGCTTCTACGACGGCATCCTCTTTCATCGTGTCATTGAGGGGTTCATGGTGCAGGCTGGCGACCCCGATTCGCGCCAGGCACGGCCCGGACAACGCTTGGGTGAGAAGTCGGAGGGCGAGACGCTGCCCGCCGAAATCCGCTATCCCGGTCACTACCATCTGCGGGGAGCCTTAGCTGCCGCGAGGCTGGGCGACGGGATCAATCCCGAACGTCGCAGCAGCGGGTCGCAGTTCTACATCGTCTGGGGTGAGCGTATGTCGCAGCGCATCCTTGCGCCGATTTTTGAATATGACGCCCAGTTCCTTGCCGAAGGCGAAGAGTTGCCATCGAGCGTGCGCACCGACTATGAGACGCTTGGCGGGTCGCCTCACCTCGACGGACAGTATACCGTGTTCGGTGAGGTGGTCGAAGGGTTGAAAGTGATTAAGAAAATGCAGAAAGCAGACACCGACGCCAACGACCGGCCAGTGACGGACATCCGTATATTGAAAGCCACGGTCGTCGGGGAGTGAGCACATTGAAGCCCTGACCGGTCCAACGGTCAGGATAATAGGAAAAACGGGACGGCTGATGGGAAATTCTATCGCTTCGATAGAATTTCCCATCAGCCGTCTGGATTTTACGGGCGGTGGCTGCGGTGTCGCCGGGCAAGCCACGCGTCGAACGCCAACAGCAGGAAGAACGACAGACCCATCGGAAGCCAAGGCACAAGGCTGTCGGCGTCGGGCAGGGTCACCCTGAGGCTTTCCACGCAAGCCGGTCCGAACATCCAGCCGAGAAAGCCGAGAGCCACCGCCCGACGCTGGCGTCGGCGTTCAGCTGCGCGCCGGGTGGCGGCGATGTGTTTCATGGTCTGGTGGGTGAAGTTGCTCGGCAGCCGTTTCTCAGGCGCCAGGGCGCGTCTGAGGTCTTGTTGTCGGAGTTTAAGAGTCTTCGGGTTCATGGCTCAAAAGTACGAAAAGTTTTTTACGAAGACGGCTCAGCCGGGTGCGGACGTTGCCCTCGCTGAGGCCCATGATGGTCGCCGTTTCGGCCGTGGGCCGCTCCTCGTCGTAGGTCAGCAGGAGCAGGGTGCGTTCCTCCGGCCGCAGGCGGCCGAGTGCCTGCCGCAGGCGCTCCACCGCCGCGTCGGCCGCTCCGGCCTCGGGATTGTCGGACAGGATGACCTCGTCGCCCAGTGCATCGAGCGCCCGTTCGTCGTCGAAGAGCAGTTCGCGTCGTGGCTTCCGCGCCCGGCGCAGGGCGAGGTGGTAGGCTATCTGGTAGAGCCATGTCGAGAACTGGCAGTCGCCCCTGAAAGTCGGCAGTTTCTCGTAGGCACGGATAAAGGCGTCCTGCGTGACCTCTTCGGCGTCTTCGGCGCAGTCCACGATGCCTGCCACCATGCGGTGGATGGCGTCGGCATAGCGGTCGAGGAAGTAGGCGTACTCCTCCTCGTGCCCGGCCAGTATGGCTTGGATGCGTGCGGCCTCGGTCATCGTTTGGTGGGTCTTGTAGTCGTTTGCGGATTGGTGGGGCAATGGTCGCGCAGGGTGTCCTTATATATTAATGTGTCGCTTCATCTGCCTTTTCGGCCGGTTCATCGTATTGGATGCGTTCAGTGTGTTTCCGGTCGTTGTGGCTCTCGATGGCGTAAGAGATGATGAGGCCCGCACCGCCGAAGATGAGCGTGCATGCGCCGTAGACGGTGCCGGCGACCTGTCGCATCTCCCACGAGGCCTCGCCGCTGGTAAATCCCGGGAGAGCCATCGCGTTGATGAAGAAAGCCACGAGGAGGCCGAGGCCCAGTCCCAAAATGAGGCAGCCGGCCCGCAGTGCGCTGAAATGGCCCATCCGTCGTGGCCACAAGTCTGGCTGACGCAAGTTGACAGGGCAATTGTCGCGCATCTTGCTGATGTACATCATGCGCTCGGAGCGGCGCACGAAAAGCTCGAAGAGACGATAGATGAAGTAGAAGACGATGGCCGTGGTCAGCGGCGTGGTGATGAAGTCCATCATAAGGCTTGGAGTTTTTGAGGTTATTGTTCGTATTTTTATCGCTGTCTACCCACTTAGAGACACGGCGGGCCGGAATGTTACACTCCCGGCCCGTTTTTTTTCTGTGGTTTACGAAAAAATCTCATGCAGCACGTCGAGCGACTTCAAGTCGGGAAAGGCTGGCAGGTGGAGTCGGTAGTAGTCGTTCAGGGCTGCCAGGAGGCGCTGTCGTTCTTCGCGACTGAAGCGGAAGAGGTGCATCGTGTCGTAGTTCATCCGCATGAGCAGCGGAAGGCGCGCCGCGTCGGCCGGCATCAGAAAGTGGTTGTGCAGGGGCGCCTGTGCGGTGAACTGTCCCGTTTCGAGGTCGAAGTAGCGTCCCGTTCCGCGCTCCGAGAGGTTGGGATAGATGCCCAGGAAGCGCGTCATGCGCAGCAGGAATACCAAGTGGAAGTTGGCGAAGGAGCGCTGGCAGAGGTCAAGCCATACGACCGACGCCCGCAGGTAGGCATAGAGCGGGCGGTCGGGCGGATTCTCACGCAGGGCAAGGTGGAGAAATTCGGCGAGGAAGAGCGCGATGCTTGTTTTGTAGGGATCGTATGGAACAGACGTCTCGATATAATCGGGCCGGGCGGCTTTGACGCGGGCGAGACGGGCGTTCGGTTTCCGGTCCCACTCCA
>ERZ779697.967-NODE-967-length-12008-cov-3.60579_pt1 | contig 12008 bp, 8 predicted proteins | sample MGYA00511881_ERZ779697 | MGnify/ENA primary metagenome ERZ779697 (study PRJEB29588, sample SAMEA2148105) | human gut metagenome | biome: human gut; feature: human-associated habitat; material: faeces | place: Denmark | collected 2008/2010 ... | reverse complement strand
GCAGACCCCGGATGCCTCCCAGCTCGGCGGCCGCGTCGCCGTCATCGGCTCGGGCAACTCCGCGATGGATGCCGCCCGCACAGCCATCCGCCAGGGCAGCCGCTTCGTTACCGTCTACGCGCGCCGCAATGAAGTCCGCGCGAGCATCCGCGAATACGAATACGCACAGGCGGACGGCGTCGAATTCGAGCTCTGCAAGGGCGTTGCCGCCATCACCAAAAAGGGACCGCTGCTCTACGAACGCCACTTCGATGCAGAAGGCAACCTCCTCAGCGAGGACGAGCCGCAGCTCTACCCGGCCGACAGCACGATCATCGCCGTCAGCCAGTCTCCGAAGGACAAGATTGTCCGGACGACGACAGGCCTTGAGGTCGACAACCGCGGCCTCGTCGAAGTCGACGAAAACGGCGCCACGACGCGCGAGGGCGTCTTCTCCGGCGGTGACGTCGTCCTCGGCCCGGCCAACGTCGTCGAAGTCGTCAAGGATGCCAAGCACGTCGCCAAGGCCATGGACGCCTACCTCACGCGCAAGCGCGAGGCAGACACCGCCAAGCAGCAAGTATGACAAGTATGATAAGATACAAAGAAAGCCTTCCGTTTTTCGGGAGGCTTTCTTTGTTGCTCATAACAGCTCAAAAATCGATTGGCTTCTCACGCATGTCCTTCGGCGTCGTCATGCGCTGATCGTAATCCCCCGTGAGATAATCCCCGAGCAGCCCGACCTTGAACTTCTTCGGGTCGCCATCCGGCCGCTGGTCATTCTTCGTCAGCAGGATATCCAATGCGCGAGCGGTACGAGTAGCGGTTCTGCTCATATGCATGATCATGATAGCACCGCGGCGCACCTCACCATTGCGCTTGTGGACAATATGGTCCATGATTCCTTCTAACGATTCCATCGAGATAGCGCCATAATCTTCCGCACTTCCAGATCCACTCACTAAATACGTAAAGCCCTCTTCTAATGCAATAGCTGAACCTTCTCTGCTCACATACAACTGTGGTGGACGTAAAAGGCGCGTGAGTGCAAGACGCGTGCCGTTCTCTATCTTCACATCTCCAACAACAGCTGCTAGTTTCTCATAAGAAGAGCGAATGTTGGCACGATACGTTTTTTCATCCTCAATAGGGTAGGTCCGTCCCCGCTTGTCTAAACCAAACATGGATACGTGATGATCGGTGTGACTGCCAACTTCATTGCCTTCTGACACAATAGCACGCAACATATTCGGATTCTGATCGATATTTTTTGTGATGACAAAGAATGTCGCATGAACTCGATGTTTACGTAATACATATAAAATTTTATTGATAGAATCATCATGTCCCCAATCATCAAATGTGAGGAAAACCGTTTGAGGTGGTGCGGTTTTGACAAGCCCCGTTTTGTCGGCTAAGGCTACTTCTTTCTTAGTAAAGCCAGGCATTCTATCTGCTCGAGTAATTTCTGGAGCACCAACATATCGCTTTAAAAATTCTTCTTGAAAATTCCAATTCGTGATATGCGTCTGACGATAATCAGGCTTCATATCGTCAGACATATAAGAGGTATCTACAGGGTATTCATATCGATATTTTGTATCTTCTAAGACATCTTTTATTGATGATATCTGATATGATGAATCATTTTTATCAGCTTCATTTAATTGCCTATCATATTCATGATAGGCAATATTATCTATTTTATCTTTCTTAATTGCCAGCATAACTGCCGCAGCCAAATCGGGGTCTGTATAATAATCTGTTCGGATAAAAACAATTTCATTTCGACCCAATGATGTAATACGATTACCAAATATACAACTCATTACTTCCTCTGGCGTCTTAGCGTCCTTTTGTTTTGACTGTACGACATTGAGTCCCTGATCTACCCAATAACAGTTCATGGCAGAAATGGCCTCTTTAATGGCATCTTCGTTATCAGCTTGTGCTAATTGCCTCACGATATTCGTCTCTACGCCATACTCTTTTTTTAGGATTTTTTGCACACGTATAATTTGCTCTGCATATTCTTTTGATGAACCGCCGCCTTTTATTGATGTCAGACCAATAGCTAAATCTTGTCCATATGATTGAATTAAATGTATATTGTCAGGATATTTTTTTAACTCCCTTTCCGTTGCAAAAAAAGTACCGCGCATCTGGTTGCTCTTCATAGTATCCAAAATATTTTTTAACGGTTCTCTCTGTGACAATCCTCCAAAAGAAAGAATTACAGATTTTCTTGTTGATGGAATAAACTTGTTTTTCTCGGCTTTTCTCCCTTCATTATTTTCTAACGCTGTGACAGCTTGCTGTTCGATTTCCCGTTTCTCTTGTAATGCCCGCGCCCTTTTTTCCGCTGCGGACATGTGACTGGTCTCGATTCTTGTCGTCTGCGGGGCTGCCTGAAGTTCAAGGGGCTCTACAATAGAATAGGCAGACAGAATGCTTATGCCAAGTAATACCCTTGCAAAAATCTTACCTCTACGCAAAATAACACTCCCATCCTCATAACTACTCATATTCTTAAATGAACCTTGTCAATATTTACATTACCGCCGAGGCGCCAGATACTCACACCGTCAATACCGAGATTAGCGATTTCTGTAATCCAAGCATTAATGGTCTCATCATCTGCATACCAAACTTCATAATGATGACCATCTTCTTCATAAGAAAAATGTAAGACTGCACTCGTCTCATCTCTCACAACAGGAACTTCCTTTTCCCCCGCCAATGTCGCTGCCTCCTGGCTCGACAGGAAGCGCGTCTTGCCGCGGCTCAAGCCCAGCAGCTTGTAGTCCTGCCAGATGCATCCTCCCGTGGCGACTGCAGTTTTTCCATCCTGCCGATCGTCTTGCGGATGAACGCGCCGTCCGCTTTCGGCCCCGGGCCGTTGTGAAGGCCGTGCAGATTGTAGAGCATGACGACGTATTCCGGCCCCTTGGCGAACGGCGCGTCAAACGGAGCAGAAGGCTCGAGGATGATGCGCAGCTTGAGGTCTGCACGCGTGCAAGCCAGACTCAGCTGATAGGTGAAATGCAGGTATTCCTGCTGTAATTCCTTATCCTTGAAGACGCGCTCATAGTCCAGCTCCACACCAGTTGCACCGAGCTTCCTGGCCTGCTCCACGATTGTAGCGACTTGCTCCTGGCGCGCATCATCATCGCGAAGCAGGCGCTTTGTCAAAGCAGGATCTTTTTCGACGGCTCGCCCAGAAGGATCCTGGTTGTCATTGACGATAGTCAGATACGCCTCCTTGCCGTCTTTCTTAGCCTGCTCCAATGCCCGCGCAGTCTCATCCGGCACGACGAGCACATCATCCGGTCCATAGGAAGCTGCAAATGCGGAGAAGCCGCTGAGATGATGGCGGATATCCCGGTACTCCTGCCTGCCACTCGCATCATCCCAATAAGCAGACCAGGCTGAGAGACGGACCTCTGGATGCGGGCCGGGCTTTACTGGCTCAGCACCGGCGCAGCTCAGGCCAGCTGCCGTAGAAGCGAGCATCAAGGCCGTCAATAGTGCCGCGTATTTCACTTTCTTCTTCATCACTACTGCAATCTTCCTTTCTTTGGAGCCAATACGTGCTTAAAGATACGTCAGGAACCATTTCAGGATGGCCTCCCAGACGTCCTTAGCTCGCTGTTCGTAGTATTCCACTCCTGTGTACTGCATGGTGAACAGGACTTTCTCATCCTTGGCAGCCTTGCCAGTATTCGCAGAAATCGTGAAGCGGTCAAAGACCGCATCGTAGACATCGTCGGCCAGATTGCGCTGGCTCCAGGCATCCGGTTTCCAATCTGCTCCGAGGAAAACTCCGCCCTTCTGCGTATTCGCCAGGGGGATATCCTCAGCAGCTTTATGATCATCTACCATGACCGTCAGATGATCATCCTTGAAGGCAATGTCGATATCATGGAAGCTCCTCGCATGGAAACTCGTCACGGCATCATCCGGTTCGGCACCATCTTCCACAGAGGCTGCCGGCTGTGCCTGACGCGTCTTCGCTCGTGACAGATACTCCTTTGCCTCAGCAGGTGAATCGGCATAGCGCGCAAATGTCTCGTTTTCCCGGACTTCTGCCTCGCGCTTTGCCTCTTCCTTCGACAGGATTGGCTCCCCCAGGATGACGGCCAGTTTTTCACGATAGAGTTCCCTCTCTGTGTCACCGACCTTCTCGGTCACGACGAGATCGCCATTGCGCAGGCTGACTTCATCATAGCGGCTCAGATCATCGGCCGCGCGGAAGTAGATATTCTGCGCGCCGAAGACATTGCCCTCCAGGCGCGTGCGGATGCGCGCATCGCGGAAATCGTTGCCAGGCTGCAGACGCGAAAGTGCCTCACCTTCCGGCAGCGTCGTCAAGATGTATTTCTCTGCCTTGATCTGTGCGGCCCCCTTCAGATTGACCCAATCCTGCTGATGGCGGTCGTCGCCCTGCTTGAAGGCAATCGGCTGATTGATGTCGTACTTGATGCGCATGAGCAGATGATTGACGGGCCAATAGGGCTGCGGCTGCATGCGCGTGAGGTCGTAGATGCTGCTGTTACGCTGATTGAAGCAATACCCCTCTCGATTGAAATTCATCGTGAAGAGATCGCGCATCCACTGTTCGTTGATGGGGCTGATGTCGCGGTTATTGCCAAAGCGCCCCGTATTGGAATGCATGAGCACATACGTATGCGGCACATAGCCCAGCTTATCTTCATAGACATCGCGAAGGCGTTCATAATCGTAATTGACACGGCGCTTCATATGGCTGTAGCTTTCTTTCGGCACGCCGTCTTTATCCCGGATGTAATCCATCAGGTAATGGTTGTAATGGCGTCCGAGATATGGATGAATCATCGCATAGCGAAGCGGATTGATCTCGCCGATGTAATTGCCATAGCGATCCATGACATTGATGTACTCGAGGCGGTAGCCATTCGTACCCATCTCCCAGTACGTCGAGTCCTCCATATCGCGAAGCTCCTTTGGCTTGAGGAACTTTGGATCCTCACGGTCAAAGTTGCCAGCATATGTCATCATCGTCGCCTTGTAGTTGTAGTGCTCCATGAGATTGTCGGCAAAAATAGCCGTATCACGCCGCCCATCCTCAAACATCAGGTAGAGCGCGCGCTTCGGCAACGGCTTGCCATTCTCGTAATAGTCCTCGATGTCCTTCTGCGTGATGGTCACATAGCCCTGATCCTTCAGTGCCGCCAGATGCTCTTCCAGCAAGTCCTTGCCGATCAGCGTCGATGAATCACCGATGCGGTCGACGCCAAAGTACGAAATGGCGATGAAGCCCGTATCCTCTCCGCTGTTCGATACAGCTGAATCGTCATATGGATGATACGTCTTAAGATGAAAGAACAAGTTGATCAGGGCCACTATGGCCAAGGCCAGGATCAAGAATTGGATAACGGTGCGGACGCATTTGAATCGATCCTTATGCCGTGTGAACGCTTCATCGCCTAATGCCTGGACCTCGGCTTGAAGGTCTTCCTGCTGTTCTTCTCTCTCATTCGATACATCAGGTGCGCCATCGTGTTCCATGGAATCCTTCGTATCCTTCAATGGTCATCCACCTTCTTTCCCTTTCGCGCTTCTTTTTCCTGCTGCTTTTTCGTTTCCTTCTCGAGCTCAGCGAGGTCAGCTGGCGTCATCCGCGTTCCCCAAGTCGATTTCCAGAACGTGAACCAGGCGACTGGCATCTGCCAGAGCAGGACAGCCTCGTAATAGAGGCAGAACCAGACGCCGAAAATCCAGGTCGTACTGCGCCGCAGGAAGAGCTGTGCCATGCTCATGAGCAGTGCCATCATCATCATGCCGACAAGGAATGTAAGAGGAAAGACGCGATGCATGATGGGGATGTAGATGAGGTTGTAGAGTACGATGACCGGCGCGGCAATCGGCACGAGCAAGCCCATATAGAAGCTCAGCGACATGAAGGGCTCCTTTTTCCACATGTAGCGGGCCGCGATGATGGATTCTCTGAGCCACGAGCGCTTCCAGCGCATCTGCTGGCGCAGGAACATCTTATGCGAATTCGGCACGATGGTCATGCAGACAGCCGTGTCCTGATACGTCGTGCGATGATGGCGCAGGATGAAATTCGTCATGCTGCGGTCATCACCGAATGTCGCGCGCTGGCCGAGGAATTTCTGATGGAGCCAGGCGTCGCAGTACTTGAGCACGAGATCTTTGCGGTAACACGAAAGAGGGCCCGAAAGACATGTGACCGCATCGAAATAGCCTTCTGCCGCCTTCATGATGCGGAAGGCGATGTAGTAGCGGACGGCCTGCATCTTCGTCAGCGCATTCGTGTAGGTATTTGCGACATCTGTGCGCCCCGAGACGCCGCCCATCTTCTTGTCTTTGAACGGCTGCACGATGTTGCGGACGGCATAGGGATCGAGAAAACTGTCGGAGTCGACAAAGACCAGGAGTTCATGCTTGGCCATATGTGCACCAACGGCCATTGCCTCGCGCTTTCCCTTGTTGACGGGCTGCACGAAATAATGCAGTCGATCCTCTACGCGGTACATCTTCTGGTCGCCATCCGACAGCTTGAGTTTCTCAATCATCTCCCGGATCTTGTCGACGGAATGGTCATTCGAGCAGTCATCGACGACAATGACCTCGAGCTTGTCAATCGGATAGTCCTGGTTGATGCAGCCGAGTATCGTGTGCTGGATCCACTGCTCTTCATTGAAGCACGGCACAATGATCGTGACGCCCGGCGTGTAATCGGGATCAATCTTCATGGGCCGGTAAAAAGAGCCGAACAGATAGCGCGTCAGCAGGAACGTAGCGGCAATGATGCTGTAGAGATAGAGCCAGCGGTTGAACTGGAAGTAGATGACGGATTCCGCACGCATGAGCACGATGACAAAGACGATGACGGCCAGGAAGAACGACGCGACAGCGAGCATGTAGTTCTTGCGATGCGTATTCGAGAATTCTGCCAGCGTCGACTGAAACTGCATGCCGTAGAGATGCGTCCCGTCAGGACGCGATGCTTCGCGGACACACGCCGCAGGGATCTTGCGGACCATCATCTCATAGCCCTCCGGCATCGACCCCGGCGTGATTTCGAAGGTCAAGCGGATGTCCTGCGCATCCCTCAGCGGAACGGGCTCCGCTGAAGTAGGCATCGTCAAAAGGATGCCCGTCGTTGAGATATCCTCGCCCTTCATCTTGATGGACTGCTTCCTGCCATCCAGCGTGAAGCGTACCGTCACCTCGTAGTCGACGAGGTAGCGCTGTCCATTCTTGTCATCCTGCTGAAGCTTGATGTAGCCCTCGCTCGTTCCAGGGGTAGACGAATCGCGACCTCGACGGTCTCGATTCGTGCGTTGTCCCGTCACATCAGGTGCATAGGAGAGCAGACGCCGGTCTGGTTTTTGATGAAAGAGTACGTCTTCCACGACAGGCACTTTCTTCTTGTTGTCATTGGCCACCTGCTTCACCTCCCTGCATCTTATCGGTCACATTCTTGCTCACAGCATTGGCAGCCTGTTCACCAGCAACAGCCGCATTTGCCGGGATATAGTGGATCTTGCGGAAGCCATTGACGTTCATGACCTTGAAGCCACGCTTCTCCAGTGCGGTGAGCAGGCGGTCCAATTCACTCGCCAGATCTTCTGTCGCGACAGGTACCTGTTCACCGGCATCCTGGATGGTCGGCTTCATGTCAATGGCCGGACGCTCATCGATTTTCCCTTCCGTATCCGCTTTGCGCTCCACAGGACGATTGGCAGGAATGGCAATGATACTGCCATCGGCAATACCAGCGGCGTACGCATCCGCTGCTTCCTCATCGACGAGCACATGGCGCGGGACACGCACATTTTCCTTGACCACATACGGAATCCCCGCCGCATGCACGGCCTGCAGCAAAGCATCCGAAAACACCGTCCGGGGTGCTCGGAAAAGCGTAGGGGTGAATGCCGAACGGACAAAAAGGATCTTCTGCGTCCGGCATATCTCTTCGAGCTGCTCATCCTGCGATACCTGATCAAGACGAGCTAATCCGACAAAGGTATAGTTGCCGAGTTCAAAGCCGGCATCGCGCAGCAGCCGTATGGTCTCCGGTTCATCGGCCGCATTCTGCCCCTCGACAAAGAACGTTGCCTCCGCGTGATGTTTCTGCAGCACATCCACGAGCCTTGATGCCAGCGGTCGATCCGGCAAACCGTCGATGACAATCGCCACACAATTGCCCCCGACCGGCAGTGTCGTGATGACCTCTGCCGGAGCAATGCCCTCTTCCAGCTTGCTTTTGGCTGCCGCAATCTCTTCATCGGCTTGATAGGCGGCACTCACATCCGTGAGTGCCGGGATATCGCGTTTTTCAACCAAGACATGATCGCGCCAATAGACCAGGCAGCCGCAGACAATCAGGATGACCACGCCAGCAAGGACCGCGATCTTCTTATAACTCAATCCATCCACTTCCCTTTCGAATGTCCGAAAATCCATGCATCAAGCAGGTCTTCCCATCAGAGTCCCCAGTAGGCAAAGCCTGCTGCCTCAGCATCCACGCGCTTGAATGCGCGCTTGACATCGACGAGCAGCGGGCGCCCCTCGTCCCTTGCTCGCACCATCGCGCGAAGATTCGTCATGTTCCACGCGGTGTACTCCCGATGAGCCACAAGAAAGACGAGTGCATCCGCATCCCGGATGGAATCAAGCGGCTGCAAGGATATGCCAAACTCACGCCAGAACGCCGTGGCCTCGACGTGCGGGTCGACAGCCAAGGGCTCAATGCCGTATGACTTGAGCTGGCGATAGATGTCGACGGCACGGGAGTTGCGCGTATCCGGACAATTCTCCTTGAAGGTCATGCCGAACAGGACAATGCGCGCCTTCGCCACATCGATTTTCTGGCGGATGAGCTCCCGCACGATATTGCCCGTCACAAAGGCACTCATGCCTTCGTTCGTTTGACGCGCTGCCGTGACGAGAGGCGCATGGCCACCGTATCGCTCCGCTTGATAGATGAAGTAATACGGATCGACGCCAATACAATGACCGCCGACAAGCCCCGGGCGGAAGTGCAGGGCGTTCCACTTCGTGTCCATGGCATCTGCCACTTCGTTCGTATCAATGCCCATGCGATGGAAGGCACACGAGAGCTCATTCATGAAGGCGATGTTGACATCGCGCTGCGCGTTCTCGACGAGTTTGGCTACCTCTGCCACCTTGATACTTGCCGCACGGTAGATGGAGGGAATCGTTGTCCCATAGATCTGTGCGATAATATCCACGGCCTCTTCATCACAGCCTGAAACGATTTTCGTCACCTGTGCAAGGCCGTGCTTCCAGTCGCCCGGATTGATGCGCTCCGGCGAATAGCCAATCTTGAAATCATGCCCGCAGACGAGGCCGGATTCCTGCTCGAGAATGGGACAGCAGATCTCCTCTGTCACGCCGGGATACACCGTCGACTCGTAGACGACGACACTGCCTTTCTGCAGATAGCGGCCGACACTGTGACTGGCCGAGACCACCGGACCGAGGTCCGGCGTCTTATCATCATGCACCGGCGTCGGCACAGCCACGACAATGAATGACGCCCGTGTCAGTAGCGACAGATCCGATGTGTAGGTAATGGACGCTTCCCTCAATGCTTCATCACCGACTTCCTCTGTCACATCATGTCCAGCTTGATATGCTGCAATCTTATCTGCATTGAGATCCAGACCTATGACTCGGCAGTGATGCGCAAAGTGAACCGCCAAAGGCAGCCCAACATAGCCCAGTCCCACTACCGCAAGATATGCCTCTCGTTGCTGCAATCGTTTTACTAGATTCATTTCCCCTCATCTTCCCTCTATTGTATTTGTATCTGTATATTCAGCCCTGCACGGCACGGAGTCAGTCTTCATAGTTCTTGAAATAATACGTAAGTGCGCCCCATATCGTATTGCTCTTTTTCCCAGCATCCAATTCAGTGAGATGATAATACTCTATGGTCCACAGAAGATCAGGCGCCACAGTATAAGAGTACCCTATTCCTATACCTTTCATGCCGCCGTATTTCCGCATAAGATCTGCTGTGCCGTTCATCGTATGCTGATAATACGTTTCATAGGGTTGGTAGTAATAATTCAACCACCAATTCCGGTTATGACGAATCCAGCTTTTCTCCGTCCCATTCGAAAGAGAGAGAACATATCCTGTTCCATCATGTCCGCGGTCTTTTCCATACAAAAGCATGATACCAGCATCAAAATCCCCCATCAGACGATGCGCTCGCAGCATGGCAATGCTCTGTGTTCCAGGAGCGATATGGTCAAAGCGGTCACGTCCATCAACAAATTGATAGAATCCTGCGCCCAGACCATATAAAGGCTGTTCATAATCAGCTGATAAATCCCACGTCAAGTCCGCATCATTCGCTTTGCCATATTCGAAGGTATATGCGACAGGTCGACCAGTGCGTATGCGCAGTCCCCTGAATTTACTATCGTATACATTGCCATTCGCCATGAAGGAACTACTTGTGCCGATGGTCAGCTTAGCCTGACCTGCCATCCCTTCCAGATAGTATCGGTCAAATCGAAATACATGGTCATCTCGATCTCCAAAGTTCTTCTTGGCCTCAAACATGCCGATAGCGTGCCAATTCCCATCAATATTATAGCTAGGATAAATCCTAGAACGTAACTCCGAGACATTTTGATGATATTCCCTGCGTCCACCTGTGGAATGGCGACCAGACGCGCGGATTTCTCCATCCAAGCGAAGTCTTGGTAACAAGATATCTTGAACAGGCAAATCATCAACAAGATGCGCATTTTGATCATCTATGTATCCCGACTTCTGCAACTCTGCAATGAACTCAGCACGCAGATCCGAAATGCGCAGGAAATCATCTCGTTTGTCGCCCAAAGTAAGTCCTGTGTCATACGAGACGCCCGTCGAAGATATTTTCGATATTTTCCTCATCAACATAGACTGGCGGCGTACCAAGGCCTGCTCCATCTGCCTGCGCCAAGACAATCTCTTGGCCGCAATCTCGATATCGCGCTGTGCATACTCCCTTCCATCCACCTGTTTCCCTAGCTGCTTTTGAGCTCTTCTCAGCTGTTCTTCCGCCAGACGGATGCGCACACGATCATCCAATATCATTCTTGTCACAAGGCCATATTCAGCCGACCACTCGGATAATGCTGACTGACTGCCTGTACCGGCATCATGATGAGGCGCTCCCTTGGCAGCAGCCCATTCAGAAGCATCCCGTTCCAGCAGCGCCTGCTCTTTCTCAGACTGTGCTTCTAGACGCCTCATTACCTCCAATCGATTCACGCCTCTCAGGGATTGCCGTGCCAATGCATCGGTTGCACGCCGCGCATGAATCTGCCTCGAACGGGGATACGTATCGATGCAGCCAGTATCATGCACGGATCTTCCTGTCGATGATGATAGATTCGATTTTTCAGCATCTTGGCATGTGTATTGCTCTGGATTCGTCTCTATGTTATCTAAAATATTTTCAACTAATTCAGAAAGTTCTGTTCTATTTAGTTGATGAATGTCTTTTAGGGGAAGCTTCAAATAGCCCTCCTGCGCGAGATGATCCAGATCCGCATAGACCCAATCCTCTGCCGGAGCTGCCTCTACTCCATTCACAGGGAATAAGCATATGGATGCTGATACAATGGGCAGGCACCATTTCAACCGATACACATTCCTCAATCCTCTCTCATGATACACCCTCAGATACAGTAACGACATTTACAAATTATACTGTTAACTTTGAATACATTTGATTTTAACTTATCATACTACATTTCCTTGTAATTATCTACATCTTTTGATGAATGATTAATCTTTTCTATTTTATTTCTTGGCGAATTGTCAAGCTAAGTGCAACACCTTTGAGAAATAGACCTCATATAGTGTTTTGTAGCCAAGGCACTTCCTAGGGCGCAGGTTCAACTCATGGTACTTCCGTTGGATGTAATCCTCTGGCGTATCCGTGATGTCCTTGCCTTTCGGGAAGAACTCCCGTAAAAGGCCATTGGTGT
>ERZ779697.964-NODE-964-length-12050-cov-1.81992_pt1 | contig 12050 bp, 18 predicted proteins | sample MGYA00511881_ERZ779697 | MGnify/ENA primary metagenome ERZ779697 (study PRJEB29588, sample SAMEA2148105) | human gut metagenome | biome: human gut; feature: human-associated habitat; material: faeces | place: Denmark | collected 2008/2010 ... | reverse complement strand
GTTCAATTGTTTCTGCCGGCTGATTGCAAGTAGCAAAGTCAATCACGGTGATTTCCGACTTAGGAATAATCGCCACCGAACAAATCCCGTCTTTGTAAAATTGCATTAAATTTCCTCCTGTTTTGTTTTTTCTCCCATGTTGGGATTGATTATTTCATATTCTCCATCCACTAAACTAATGTAAGGCATATGCACATCTTTGCGAATGGTAAGCAAAGCTCCGTAATTGTCGGGTGAATCGATATCATCGTCAATGAAGACTATAGGTCGCCACCCATCCGTATAATTTATGGCATACAGTTTAGGAAATATCTTGACCATATCTAAAAGAAGTTTAGGATTGACAAAGACATTTGGGAAAACCTCGTAAGGGAGATAGGTTATTCCATCCTCACCCTCATATTTAGCTTCTTTAACAATCTGCTTCAAGACATCGATATTTGGTGGGGGCGCGTCATGGCAACCAAGTGGCATATCAAGGATATCATTAAAATCATAATCTTTACCCTCAACAATTGGCAAATCGGGCTTTTCCTTAAAATAAAGAACTATTATACCATTGGTAACAATCCAATTTTTACCACGTTTGAATGTGCCCTGAAGTTCAGGATAAATAGAAGATTTAGCTATTTGCTCAATCAACTTCATTCGTGTTTTGTTTATCATATAACCTCCTCTTAATTTCGCCTAAGAAGCATTCCCATGTACAAGTATATGAACCATGAGATATATAGGCGTGGTCAGGTGTAACTACAAATAGCTTACCACATATAGGACACACGGCCGTTTCGCCTATCAATGGCAGACCATCATGCTCAACAGGGTCTGCCATTGGCTCTTCAATCTTTTTACGTCGTCCCATTAATAGGGCTTATACCTCCTTATCTCAGACACGGATTCAACCTTCCAAGTCTTGCCAAGGCACTCATCAACAACACGCTGATTAGTAGACTCGATTGCGCTCTGCTCGTTATCAGCCAGTGCCATCAGCTTTGTGTACTTACCATCAAGTTTGCCCCATACTAAGTATCTTTTCATGTTAATTACCTCCGTGTTTTGATTACATATATATTATACACCAAAACCCCTCGTTTGTCAAGGGGTTTTGAAAAATTTAATAAATTAATTTTTAGAGGATAAGGTCAAGAATCTCAGAGAAGGCGTCCTGAAGGCTAAGAGTTGTTCCGAACTCCTTACGATAATCTTCTACCGCCTTTGCATAAGCAAGATAAGCGTCATCAATTCTTTTCAGCGCATCAGCCTTCTTCTTAGCTTCTGCATCAGCCTTTGCTCTTCTTTCCTGCTCACGACGCTGAAATTCAAGCTCTTCCTCGTGAACGCGCTTTTCATCTGCATTAAGCTCGTCAACAGAATCATAAACCTTATCGGTCATTTCAGAATAATACTTCATAACAAAACTCCTTTAATTAAAAAAATATTTTATCGCCTTGTTGCACAGCACTAACACGTGTTGATTGTCCTTGTTTTACAAATTTATCCTGTAAAACTTTAGCAAATTCAACCTTATCGTCTTGGTTTCCGTGAACAAGAAGTAAACGATTGCATTGTAAAGATGAATAAAAATCAAGCAATCCTTTATAATCGCAATGAGACGAGAAAGAACGTAGCTCGGTATAATTAGCCATGTTTTTAACTTTCTGCCCATCAATTTCTACACGCTTTGCACAGGATTTTATATCAGCGGCAAGCCCTTCTTCGGGCGTATAACCTATAAAGCAGATATGTGTTGTTATAAGTGGTAGTTTAGATTTAATCCATGATACCACACGCCCAGCATTCATCATGCCTGAGCTTGCTATTACACAACACTTGTCATTCTGCATTTGGTACATTTGAGAATCTTCAAAAGAATCAATCTTTATCACATTTTCCCACGCCCAAACGCGTTGCCATAATTCATCGTCCGTATATATGTCGGACAACTTTTTTCCCAGTGGTGTGTCATAATATATCTTGATGTCCTTGGGCAATTCGCCACGCTCCCACATAACATACAAGGTGGTTAAGATTTCTTGACTGCGTGCTAAAGCAAACGATGGAAAAATGGTGCATTGATAGTCATTGACAATCGACTTAATTTTACGAATGTCATTAATGGTGTCTTTAGGATTATTGGGGCGCATAGGCGAATTGTAAGTGTTCTCAACAATGCCTATATCAAACTGCCGTGGTGTTTGACGCGGTACAACATAGTGATGATTGATAGCCGCTCCTATGTCACTACTATAATATATACGTTTTGTATCGCCTCTTGAATTCTTCAACGTCATCAACACACTCGCTGAATTAATAATATGCCCAGATGGAAGGAACTCGAAGATTAGTTCATCGGATAGATGAATGGGATAGTTGTACGGTATTTCAATCAAGTGTTCAAGGGCTGTCGCTATATCCTTTTCATTAAACAAAGGCGGGGCGGGCTTGTTCCACTTTTTCTCAATCTTGATACTGTCGCTTTCCATTATCTTTAAGCTATCAGCCCACATGATTTCAAGAAATTTCTTGTTACCTTCTGGGATGAAAACCGAACCTTTATAGCCCTTATGAAATAGGGCAGGATATAGCCCCATATGGTCGTTATGATTGCCATGTGGAGCAATTGAACAGGTTAGCCCTTTTATATAAAAGCTATCCATGAATCTCTTGTTAGCTTGATATAATGAATAAATATCACGCCCATCTTGAATCATACCACATTCTAAAAGTACATCAGAACTGCCAAACTTCACACGATAAGCTGAACCCGTAACATCACTTGAAGCGTTGCCTATGAATTGAATATAAGCGTGATTAACGTGCTTAGTCATCGTCTATCTCTTCTTCGGGCACATCTTCATCAAAATTTGCGTTAAACCCGCAAGCATTTGTGTGATATGTTGGGTCATCATTTGCAATCCCGGCTTGTTCAAGCGTCTTTTGTGCATTGACTTGCCATTTTGACATGGGCACATTTAGCCTTGCACAAATCGCTGAACAAGCCACGTCAATTACAGGCATGAGATAATTTACCGCAACAACTGTGCCAAGTCCTATTAATAGTGGTACTATTGAAAATTTATTATTATTCATTAATGTCTTTCTCGCCATAAGGCGTTGTTCTGTTAATACTAATTAGTTCGTCGTTTTCGTCTGTTACGAAATAATCTTTACGTCGCATTGTCCCCCTATCAATCTTTGACCATATCTTGAATTTTGAATAGGAAGTGTCTTGATAACGTGCCTTGAAGATATGCTCAACGATATTGGGCTGATCGTCTTCACTACCCTCGCCAAAACCGCGCTTCTTGATATAGGCTTCTACTTTTTTCCAAGATTTGGGCTTATCCTTTGCGCCAATCATGACCGAGCCACAATCAAGTTTATCCTGCATAGCAACAGCACCAGCAAGACATGAAGCGTCACAGAATTCCTGCTGTTCGTAGTTACGCGACAACTGACACATAGTCATAAGCCCAACATTATAGGCTTCTGCGTATTGCTTAAGGTCTGCCGCTATTGACGCGATAGCCATATCAGGTCGCACGTTAGTGCCCATAGACTGCTGATACTCAAGTGATACATCACGATTAAGCCATATATAGTCAAACACACCATACGTCGCACCATCAGCCTGAACACATTCCTTAATCTTTGTTTCAAGCCCACGAGATGTAAAGTTAGGCATATCGACTAATCGGATACATGAATCCTTAAGAATTTCACCAGCCTTTAGAATCCTGTTTCGCTCATCTTTTGTGTACGATGCTTTAGTTATCGTACTGTTATCTACACCTGAGATGCAAGCAAGAAATATCGGATTAACGTTAATACGGGTTTCCATTTCCGTGTGGATAAAGAAGGTTGCGCCTTGATAGTTGGGATTGTCAATAAAATCTTGTGCTTCATCATCCCATATTTTCTTGGCTCCAACATAACACAAATCAGCCGCCGCAAGTCTTGTCTTGCCTAATGAAGACCGCGCACCACGTAATATCAAATGACTTTTATTCCAACCATTATATATCGTGGTTTGATAAGGTGATGTCAAGCAAGCTCCCATCATAGGCTTCTGCTCAAACTGTTCAAGCAATCCTTCGGTATCTTCTCCTGCATACATTTCATGTCGGACGTACTTAGTATCATATGTTGTTCTTAGTTTATTCGTAAGAATTTCATATTCAGCAAGTATTTCCTGTATAGTGAATTCAGCGGTTCTATCCCCATTGTCAATCGTCTCATCAAACCATTTATCCACATTCATTCCTGCCTCCTTCATCTGTCGGAGCATGGAATATTTGCGGATGCTGTTCCAGTACGATTCATAGTTGTCAAGGCTTGCTAATTCACGGACAGTGGCAACGAAATCCTCAAACCGATTATCCACAAGAATTTCATAGGCGGCATTATGGGATTTAGCAATATTATCTATTTCTATCTCCGTGATGTCGTTGATTCCTGCTTGATATGCTTTTGATGCGCAAAGGAACAAAATCTTATGAAACTGTTCAGGCGCAAAATCATCCGGCTGTAAGGGAAACTGCGGATTCATGATGAGACTTGGATTCTTGAATATACAACCAAGTAATTGTGAGCCAATGTTAATATTGTAAATCATATATTATCTAAATCCACCTTAAATCCTATATATCTTTCGCCTGAATTGGGCACTACCGGAACAACAGGGTCATCTTGCATTGTTTCAGCAACTTCTTTTGAATGCTTAATCGCTTCATTAAACTGTTTATACAAGGGATAAAATCTTTCAAATTGAATTAAGCCATAATTCGTATCAAGTTCATAACCCTCATATTTTATCGCATAAACAATCAAGAGCCTTATATCCTTGTATGTGCAATCATGAGCTTCTTTGAATTTTTTTATTTGATTAACAAACCATCCAAACGGCGTTTCTACATCGTTATCAAGATATAAATTACAGAGATAATCTGTGAGCTTAAGATATTCAGCCCCCTCTTCTGTCTTGCGCTCTTTTGATTTAGGTGTATGGGTTGAACAATATTCATCGGCGCATTTTTCGGAACAGAAAGGAATAGAGACAAAACTTACACACTTGAATCTATCGCCCCTTCTTATCTCTTGCCCACAGACTCTACATTTCATTAGTTACCCTCGACTAAATCCTTAAGATCGTCTTCAATCATAACAAGCTGTTCAATTTGCTTTTCTGTACATTCGCTTATCTTACCGTCTTCACCAAGGTAATGAGCGACAATTTCAATGGTTTTATCGCGATTGGTTTTCATAGCAGTCTTGTAAATCTCTCTAAGACTATCCATGATTTCATCAAACGAACGCTCCTTAACAGATTCATTCTCGACCTTTTCAGCGAACGTGATTGATTCAGAGCCAGTTTCCGCATTCTCTTTGTCGACCGCTTCCTTGATTGCTTTCTGCACAGCTTCTGCCGTGAAAGGCGTTATCTCAGACGGCATATACTTAAATCTACTACCCGCAATAAACTCGGGGCAAGGCGTAAAATATATGGATGACATTTCGGGGTTGCCGTTCTCGTCATATCCGTTGCTTTTGACATAACCGATAATGTCAGCGGCATCAATGATTAAATCAATTGTTCTCTTATCGCCCTTTGGATAAAGCTGTACATATTCCTCACCAGTAACAGGATCCTTCATCTTACGATCTTCTGAATGAGCTATAAAGATGATACAATAACCACAATTCAACAGCTTATTCCATTCAGTGAACCATTCATTCTCGTATTCCTTCCAAAGTCCATAGCCCGAATTGCCGTCGTTAAGTCTTTCAACACCTTGAGTTGAACAGACGTACTTTTCGCACCACTTAATAGCGACATCGGTAGTATCTACGATGATTGTCTTGTAAGTCGCAAGAGCCTGATCAAGTGTCTTGGGGTCAGTCAAACGTTTGTTTACCTTCTTAAAATCACTCCAGCTCTTAAGAGCTGCATATTTAACTCCATTGATAGCATTTATTCCCGCCTCAAACCTTAAATAATAAGGACTCGGAAATCGTGTTGCTTGAAGAGTTTTACCGAGCTTGCGTTCATTTGAATGTATAAGAATAAGTTTTCCCTCAACACCGCTTGACACACAACTTATTGTTGGATTAAAAATATCAAAATCTGCCATTAAATTCTCCTTTTATTCCTTTATTCATTATATTCAAAGGGGAGTTGCCTCCCCTTAATCACCACGGTAATTCATCAAGGTTATCAAAACCCAAAGTCATCATCGTCGTCAGTGCTGTTCATGTCCGGCTTCTTGCTAAACTTGCTTGTCTTCTGCGTGGGAGCGGAAGCAGTAGTCTTCTTAGGTGGGTTCTTTTCAAGCTCAGTAAGCATCTTTTCACGTTCCTTAATAGCAATCTTAATCGCTTCAGGATTCAGCCAACCGTTGTCAATGATATTGCCATTCTCATCCTCATCTTCCGGCTCTTCAATAGGCTCATTACCACCACGCATAACACGCTCTTCTATATCAAACCCTGTATTAATATTGGTTGACGCTGCCTTACCAAACGCCTTCTTCTTAGCCTTTTTATCACCGACGTGAACCATAACAACATCTATATCAAAGTTGCCCGTCTTGCCCGCTTCATAAAAGTCTGTAAAGCCTTCAACAAGCTCTTCAGGCACAATAATTCCTACAGGATAAACAGCACCCTTAGTGTCTACACCAAGAAGCTCAACGTTAAGACGTCCGGTTTCTTCGTCGTTTCTCATTTCCGGCACAATCTTCTTGACAAAACCTGTGAAATTCAGTGAACAGCCAAGCGGTTCATCAGGTGACACCTTGGTATTAGCACTGTTTATGTTCCACTTAAGAATAGAATGCGCCTTACCGTCCTGTCCAAGATAATCATTAATCCCCACAGAACCGTTAAGAATTACCTTGGTCGGCTCTTCATTCGGATTGCCATGAATCCTTGGATTCCAATTCATCATAGCTTCATACATAGCCCACTGCTGGTGCTCTTTTCCTTTAGATGTAGTCTTAGACGCATATACATCAAAAGTCTTGACCTGATTTGCACCAATTTCAAGTGATATCTTACCACGAATACGCTCACTTGGAACTTCCGACACAGAGCCGTCATCACTCTTTACTTTAACAATACAATCTTCTCGTTTCAGGTCAAGCTCAGACACAAGACCTACTACACCAAATCTATTCTTTGTCGCATTAAGTACAGAATTATCCATTATTCATTTACCTCATTTTCATTATTATCAAAATCTTTCATCTTAAGTTTGTCAAGTGTTTCTTTCTTTTTCTTTCTCAGTAGCTCAAGAATTTCTTCCTTGTCTTTGCATTTTTCACACTCACTTTCGAGGCTCATCAATGCTCCATTCCAGCCTATCTGAACACCAATCATCCTCGCCTTTTCAAGTTGAGGTTTGATAGCATTGACAACAATATCATGAAGCTCAGGATTCTGTTTCTCTGTAAGAGCTTTCATGACCGCCTTAGCGTTTGGATAAGTTTCAAGGAACTGCTTGAGCATTAACCGTTCGGCTTTTTCCTGCTTTGTTTCTCTTTTAGTAGCCATCACATTCTCCTATCGCACTTGGGACACTGGATATTCGTCCAATGCTCAACAGGTGTACCATCAAGCTCGGGATGGGGAATATCACTATCTACTATCTCAAGTTTGTCACCACATTTTGAACATCTGCCCATCTGTTCAATTGCTACAGCCGCTCTATCTCTTTCTTCTGCGCTCATTAGTCGCTGTTTTAGATAGAACAAGCAGTCAACTGCCGTCTCATCGTCCTTCATTTCCTTGACCCAATATTCAGCTATGGCTTCAAAGATTTCCGACTCCATATTAAATCCTGTCATGTTTTCACCTCCTTAAAATCTCATGGTAGCCATTGCATTTGCAACGGTTTCATCAGCTATTTTAGCATATCTTGTTGTTGTGTTGATGTCGCTATGCCCAAGCATTTTTTGTATGGTAGGTAGTTCAACACCATTTCTCAAAGCGAGGGTTGCGCAAGTGGTTCTCAGAAGATGATTACACACCTTATCCCACTGTGGAATTCCTGCTTCTTTAGCTATCTTCTTAAGTTGTTCGCCCATATTGCCCGCCGCAAGAGCAGTTCCTTGATTAGAAACAAACAGCAGATTTGTTCCTGTTTTCGCCGCATGAATACTACGCTCACTCCATATATACTTATCAATGCAAGCAATAGCTTCATCAGGGAATGTCACACGACGTTCTTTATCGCCCTTACCGGTGATGATTATAGTGTTGCCTACACGGTTATTGTAGTCATCAATAGTCACTGACGCAAGCTCAGCGATACGCATTCCTGTTGTGGCAAGTGCCATGATGAACGCTTCCATACGAACATTGCTGGTTTTAGCTATCATAGCTCTAACCTGTTCGCCTGTAAGCGGAATCTTTTCTTTGTTCTTAACCTTGGGGCACTCGACATATTCAACAGGGTTAACTTCAACATATCGTCTTTGCATAAGAAACTTGTAATAGCTCTTAAGCGCAGAAATTCTTGTGTTGATTGTTGATGAAGACAGCGAAGCTATTGACAACTTGTAGTTTTCTATATCCTCATAAACAATTGCTTCTTCATTCTTGCCGATAGTCGTGAACACATCCGTAAGATTGCGAACGTATTCATGAATCGTTCCCTCTGACTTCTTGTTTCCTCTCATGTGATTGATATATTCATTAAGGTATTTCATATCCTTATCTCCTTTGCTTTGATGTATATATTATATCACATTCTAACGCAAAAGTCAATAGGTTTTTAAAAATTTCTTTGTGAATTTTTTGTGAACAAAGGGTAGAAAAATGCCCTGCACTTTTTCCAATTGTCCTGATAATGGATTGTACTTCAGCACAGGGCGGCTAACTTGGGCTTATCAATAGCCCGCAACTATTTGTTTATCTTACTTTATACAGTTCTTTATCTGGCTACCAAACTTAAACGTTGGTACATACTTAGCCGGAACAGTAATGGTCTCACCTGTTGCCGGGTTTCTCATTTCATGCTCTTCCTTCAGGGTTGCACCAAATGTTCCGAGCTCCTGAAAGTAAACAGAATCATGGTCTGCGATGACATTGCAAATCTCAGCAAGGACGGTGTCAACTATCTCTTTAGCCTTGACCTTAGACAGCTCCTGATGCTCTGCATAAAGCGCGATAAATTCAGTCTTGTTCATGTGTTTTAATTCCTTTTCAATTCAAAATATTACAGCTTTTGCCGAGATGCTGTTGAACTCGTGGTACTCCCGGTGGTTCCTGCCTCCACACTACAACGGGTTTGAGCCGTTCCACTCTGCTTTTGGTGTACGGGAGCATATGCGCCATTGCTGACGCATATCAAAGTTTAAAAATTAAAGCTCATAAAACTACGCTTTAACGACTCGTAAGCCGGGGAGTAATTTAGGGGTCTCAACCCTTGGCTGGGATAGGAAGGTTCGAACTTCCGAATGCGAGAGTCAAAGTCTCGTGCCTTGCCACTTGGCGATATCCCAATATTAAACTCGAATTGCATCAGCCATGCAGGAACTTCACGGTCATTTGTAACGAACCTAACTGTACTCATGGATTTTATAAACCTTTTACCTTTCACCTTTATTCATTGACCTTTAGATTAAATATAACCTTTGACAACTGACCTTTAATCTTTGACCGTTAATCTTTAATCTTTACAGAACCTTTTAGCTGAGTACCCGCGCAATCGTCGCAGACATACCCTTCATAGCTTTTTCAGAAATAGCCGTTCTGAATCAGATTACAAGTCTGATGAATTGTAGTGAGGCACTTTTTTGTTTTATCCTTGTGGACGCGCCGAAACCACAAGTTGCTACAGTTTAGAAGTTTCGATGCAATTCGAGTTATTTACTTGAAAGTAAATTAATTAATACTCAAACTCAATAACAGTAAGAGCATTAGAGACACTAAGTGCTGAATCAACCTCTGACTTAAAGGCGTCAATCTTATTAGTGAGTTCCTTAATGACATTTTCAATGTTAAAGCCGGTCACAATATCATATGAATGACTTGTTATATAAGCCTTCTGCACAGCTTCGACCTCTGCATTGTTGGTCTTTTCCTTAGTGCCGAACATTGTCTGTAAGTAATTTTCGCAGTTCTTATTGAGCTTATCGCCATTCTCTGATTCTACCATACGCTTAACGGTTGAATACTGGTCTTTAAGGAAATCCCTAAACTCAATAAAGTTTTCCATACCGTGATTGTTCATCTCAATTGCTTCAGCAACTGTATATTCAACACCGCCAATTTCAACCTTGGTCACAGCATTGGATAGAACAACCGCTCTTTTAAGAGCATTGCGTCTGTTAATCAGTGCTGTAATTGACTGATAACTTGCCTTTGTGTCGGACTTGAATTCATCAATGGACTTACCGAATATCTTTGTATTGCTATGCACATTGGCTCTAACAAAGATTGAGCCTGTGATTTCAGTCTCTATTCGACTATCAAGCGTCTTAAGCTCCGCAAGAGCCTTATGAACCGTCATCTTTTCGTGTATCATAATTTCACCTCATTTATAAATTTTGAATGCGGTCTTGCCGCTGGTAGCGATGCTGAGAAATTGAACTCAGGTCTTCCCCTTATAAGGAGGACGCTCTAACCATTGAGCTACATCGCTATAACGTACACCCCACAGAGGTTTGGGTGGGTGGTGGTTGTGAGGTGTACTGAACCTTATCGTCGTGGTTTGGGTGGAGGTGGTAGACGATAAGGTTAATTGGCACGTCAAGGAATTGCACCTTGTCATAGGTGGTGGGTGGTGGTTGGCTTGTCTAACTCGTCCATCCGTGCCATAGTGGCGTCTATTTTAGCCCAACGCCAAGGGCTTAATTAGTTAGTATATATATTATATCACATTTTCTTCAATTTGTCAAGAGGTTTTTGAAAAATTTTTCAAAAAATTTTTTAGTGCTTGCTCTCAATTGTTTGAACAAGCTAACTTTCTCCAAACATCAGCACGTTTGTATTATTTAGTTTCATATTCACCAACATGAGGTTTAATAGAAGCCCATTTCTCAACTTGGTTTCCGGGCACAACATATTGACCGTCAAAGAAGTTAATGCATCTACATTCTGAAGCGTCAAACGCCTGTGTGGTACCGTCCTCAAAAACAATCAAACCTGTTTCGTCACCGGACAAGATGGTCACAGTGATAAGATTAATAGGTTCATCACCTGTATCAACCTCAATCGCGCTGTTGCTGTAATCATAAATTTTGAATTGATTTATTGTATATATATTATACCACACTTTTGCGAAAAAGTCAAGAGGTTTTTGAAAATTTAATAAATTAATTTTTAGATTCTTTCTTACATTCTTCATCAGCCTTGATGACCCACCATGCTTGAGCGGTCATGTCTTTATCATCCAATGGTAAGTTGCTACCTGTCGAATGATCGAAATCCTTGAACACATCAGCATATGGACATTCAGCCGCAAGGTCAGGATACTGCTTTTGAAGCTCCTCAAGCTCTAACGCCCATTGTGACCACTTAGCGTCGCTAATTACATTCCTATCAAGGCGATAGTAGATGATGCTATGCACCCACACTTGGCGTCTACGTCGGGTGATTAGCTCCTTGATTTGCTCATCGCTAAAACCTATTGTATTCATGTTGTTTTTTCACCTGCAATCAACGGAAATTTTACTCTACTATTTACTCGTCATCATCATCTTCGTCGATTCTGGCTTGATTTTTGCTTTGTATACGCGCAGTTTTTAGACGCTCACGCACTGCTTCAAGTTCTTCAGGTGACATTGGCTTCTGTTTACGTGGGGGCGAGGGCTTCTTAATCCATGAACGCGGAACACGTGCCACAATCACCCCTGAATTTTTTTCGGGGTAGTGTTGAATAGTAACGTCATTAGGATATTGCGCTTTCATCTTCTTAATATGATTTATTATCTTTGTCTCATTGGATGAAACGCACGCCCAATCATCAGATGTCATGTACTCATAATAACTTTCTGCCATTTTTATACCTCGATATTTTTCTTTTCATCATTGCTTAACAATGTGCC
>ERZ779697.962-NODE-962-length-12060-cov-2.61433_pt1 | contig 12060 bp, 9 predicted proteins | sample MGYA00511881_ERZ779697 | MGnify/ENA primary metagenome ERZ779697 (study PRJEB29588, sample SAMEA2148105) | human gut metagenome | biome: human gut; feature: human-associated habitat; material: faeces | place: Denmark | collected 2008/2010 ... | reverse complement strand
TTTCGGGCTGCAAGCGTGTGGCGGCCGTGACGTCCGTGGCGTCCACCACCCACAGCAGCACAGCGGCTTGCTCCATTTTTTCGTACGTACGGCCAATGCCCATGTTCTCCACCACGTCTGTGGTCTGCCTGAGCCCTGCCGTGTCAATGAAGCGGAACATCACGCCGTCGAGCGTCACCGTGTCCTCGATGACATCGCGCGTCGTGCCATGCATCTCGCTCACGATGGCCCTTTCCTCACCCAACAAGGCGTTCAACAATGTGGACTTTCCTGCGTTTGTCTCTCCAACAATGGCCACCGGCACTCCGTTCTTAATCACGTTGCCGGCCCGGTACGAACTGGCCAGCTTCCCTATGACCCCTTCAATCTCTTCGGCGAGCGCCAACAGTTCGCTTCTGTCTGCGAACTCCAAATCCTCATGGTCTGAAAAGTCAAGTTCCAGCTCCATCAGCGAGGCAAAGTGCAACAGTCGGTCGCGCAATGCAGTCAACTCCCTGCTGAATCCACCGCGCATCTGGCTCATGGCCACTTGGTGCGCCGCGCGCGATGTCGAGGCTATCACGTCGGCCACCGCTTCGGCCTGGCTGAGGTCCATTTTCCCGTTCAGGAAAGCCCGCTCGGTGAATTCACCCGGACGGGCCATGCGACAGCCTGCTTCAACCAACCGTGTCATAAGCTCACTCACGATGTAGGCCGATCCATGGCACGAAATCTCCACGCTGTCCTCGCCAGTATAGGAATGCGGCGCACGAAAGACACTGACCACGACTTCATCGACCAGGCTGCCGTCGGACCTTCGCACATCACCAAAAACCAGCGTGTAACCTGCCCGCCCGCGCAGGGCTTCCCCATGCCGGGGCGTAAAGACCCTGTCGGCCACAGTGATGGCTTCCGGACCCGCCACACGGACTACGCACAACGCGCCGCCCGATGCTGTGGCGGGCGCACAAATCGTATCGCTTGTCATATATGCTGTCATGCTTTTTATTGAAGGACCGTAATATCTCTAAGAATAAGGTTAAACTATATTTGAAAAGAGCGTCCAAAAGGCAAGACTGAGCCTATCTACTGCTCGTGACGGCCTGACTTGGACACAACTTCCCCGTTTAACTTTTATGGTTATGGTGGGCAAAATTAGGACTTTCCTCCGTAAGAAAAAAGGGAAAGTTTGATTAAGTAATACAAAATCACTCAGGACTGAACCGTTTCACCGCCATGCGCCATGACTACGGTTTTTATGCGCCTTTCGGCCCTTTCCCTTATTGGCAATCACCTACTTTCCGCACGAAGCGGGGAGGCGGCCCTGACAGGTCTGCGAAAAAGCGGGCTTTTTCTTTCCCCGGCTCTTTCCTTTGCGTATCTTTGCTACCGTACATCGCATTCCCCCGGCAACCTTCCGTACACCCGGAAGAAAAAGCAGCCGGACCTCCTCAGACACAGACAAAGAGATGAAAAAAACGATATCCATCCAACCCTACTGTTCGCCTTGCGGCGACATGTTACTCGGGTCGTACGACGGGAGTCTCTGCCTTTGCAATTGGATTGTCGAGAAACATCCTGGACGAATCGCCCGCCGGCTGCAACGGGCGCTCGCTGCGGAATACACCACGGGCGGCAGCGACGTCACCCGCGAGGCTGCGCATCAACTTGACGAATACTTTGCCCGACAGCGCCATACGTTCGACATCCCCCTGCTCTTCGTGGGCACGCCGTTCCAAAAGGAAGTCTGGGCAGAGCTGCTCAAAATTCCCTATGGCCACACGGTTTCTTACAGCGAACTGGCCCGGCGCCTCGGCATCGCCACGGCCGTACGCGCTGTGGCAAACGCCAGCGGCGCCAATGCCATTTCGATCTTCGCTCCCTGCCACAGGGTCATCGGCAGCGACCACAGCCTGACGGGCTTCGGAGGCGGTCTCGCAGCCAAGCGCTTTCTGCTTGATTGGGAACGGCAGGCGGACGCTGCGTCCCTGGCTCTCAGAGAATAAAGCCCGCTGGGCCGAAGAGCAGGCGCCGGCCTGCTGAGAGGAAAAAGCGGACGGCTGTCCGTCAAAAACGGCAAAGCACCCGTTTCCGCACGCAGGAGGACTTGTGTCTCCCTCTTGTGGAAACGGGTGCTTTGTCTCTGGATGTATCAGATGACGATCAGGCCAGTTCGTCAAGCGCCTGGCTCAAATCGGCAAGGATGTCGTCGACGTCCTCAATGCCCACCGAAAGACGGATGAGGTCGGGACGCACACCAGCCTCGACAAGCTGTTCGTCGCTGAGCTGGCGGTGTGTGTGGCTGGCGGGATGGAGCACACAGGTGCGGGCATCGGCCACGTGCGTCACGATACAGATGAGCTTCAAGTGGTCCATGAACCGGACGGTATCCTCACGCGAACCTTTCAGCCCGAAGGCAATGACGCCACATCCTCCCTCGGGCAGATATTTCCGGCCCAGCTCATAATACTTGTCACCCGGCAGACCGGCATAGCTGACCCATGCCACACGCGGATCGGCTTGCAGGAATTCGGCCACCCGCTGTGCGTTCTCGCAGTGGCGCTTCATACGCAGATGAAGCGTTTCGAGCCCGAGGTTGAGCAGGAAGGCGTTCTCGGGGCTCTGGATGGATCCAAGGTCGCGCATGAGCTGGGCAGTAGCCTTCGTGATATACGCGCCCTTGCCGAAGGCCTCGGCATAAGTCAGGCCATGATAACTCTCGTCGGGCAGGCAGAGCCCGGGGAACTTGTCGGCATGAGCCATCCAGTCGAAGTGGCCGCTGTCCACAATGGCGCCGCCCACAGCCGTGGCGTGACCGTCCATGTACTTGGTCGTCGAGTGGGTCACGATGTCGGCCCCCCACTCGAAGGGACGGCAGTGAACAGGCGTGGCGAACGTGTTGTCCACGATGAGTGGGACGCCGTGCTTGTGAGCGATACGGGCAAAACGCTCGATGTCGAACACATGGCCGCCGGGATTCGAGATGGTCTCGCCGAAAAAGCACTTGGTGTTCGGGCGGAAGGCCTTTTCGATCTCCTCGTCGGTCCAGTCTGGGTCGATGAACGTACAGGCGATGCCCATCTTCTTCATCGTCACGCCGAAGAGGTTGAATGTGCCACCGTAAATCGTACTCGAAGCGATAAAATGGTCGCCAGCCTCACAGAGGTTGAAGACTGCATAAAAATTGGCAGCCTGACCGCTTGACGTCAGCATGGCAGCCACGCCGCCCTCGAGCTGTGCGATCTTCGAGGCGACAGCGTCGTTCGTCGGATTTTGCAGGCGCGTGTAGAAATAGCCCGACTCTTCGAGATCGAACAGACGAGCCATCTGTTCCGTACTATCGTATTTGAACGTTGTGCTCTGGTAAATGGGCAGCACGCGTGGTTCGCCGTTTTTCGGCGTCCAGCCGGCCTGCACACAAAGTGTGGCGGGTTTCATCTTCTTGCTCATATCTTGAAAATTTGCATATGGGTGAAATAACAATACTATCTGCCGGAAAAATCATGCGGGGCGACAACCCCGCGGCGTATAGCCTCTCCGGAATTGTCGCCCACAAGGTATGGCCCTACGCGGCGGGACGCGTCGCTCCGCACTCCCGACATCACTGCACGGGTGCTGCGCTGCGGCGGAACAACCCCGTCGAAGCCGAACCCTTCAAGGCGTTCTGGGCCGTCACCTTGTCAGCCAGAACGCGCCACCGCTTCTCCTTCTGAGCCTTGGCCGTGTAGCGTGCACGCTGGCGCGCGGCTTCCGCCTCGCGAGCCCGCGCCTTTTCCTCCTCATTCCGGCGAGCCCATTCCGACACGGTGTAATACTCGCCCGTTGCGGCGTCACGCACGCGGAGCTCCGGCAGCCTGAGCGTCTCGCCCTCAGAAGCGGCCAAGTAACCGGCTGGCGATTCCACCCGCTCCACCTCGACCGGGACGACCCCGGCTGCGATCATGCCGATCTCCTTGGCGGCGGCATAGGAAAGATCCACGATAGCCCCCCGGCGGTAGGGACCGCGGTCCGTCACCTTGACTATTACCTCCTGACCGTTGCGGGCGTTACGCACTTTCAGATACGTGCCGAGGGGATACGTCTTGTGGGCGCAGGTGAGGCTGTCGCGATGATAGCGGGAGCCGTCGCTCGTGTATCGCCCGTGAAGCCGGTTGGAATAATAGGTAGCGTCGCCGACCTGCTGAGCATCCGCAGCGAGGACGGACGCCACCATTGTCATTAGGAAAAAAATCAGTTTCGTTATTTTCATGCTTCTTCTTTTACGCCGGAATCGCGCGACACAAAAAAGACAGACCTTGTGAGCGTGTCGCGGCTGCGAGGAAAGGGGGTGAGGGGCGAAGCGTGTCGGCCCCATTGTCCCGAAAAGCCCCGCCCGATGGCGGACTTGCCGAAAGAGGCGGCGAGATGGGACGGAAGCCAGCCCTACATTCCAGCTGTTCAAAAACCGGCGCAAAGGTCGGCATTTCTATGCTTATAGACAAGCACTGTCAGTTAAAAAGTTGTAACCCCTGCCAGCCCACGCGCGCCTGCATGCCTCATTGGGCAGCTCGCCGCCCGCAGCAGGCACACGGTTCGCCTGGCTCCGAGGACGACTCCTACGCACCCACACACGACGCCCCCCGACTCACCGACGAAAGACTCAAAAAGACGCCCACGCCGACAACAGTCCCCCACCCCGCCAACCCTAAACGAAACAACCACCGGACATGGACGCCGGAATGCTTGTGGGCCTGCGATAAAGAGGCCGTGCAGTTCGGACATATGGCACAACAGCGTGCTGTCCACATCCCACTCTCCCATATCCAGCAAGGCGAAAGAAAAAATGGCCGCAGTAAAAAAACTCCTGTTTAACAAACCGGAGTTTTTTTTGTTTCAGAACAATTCCAACTGCTGACCAGGCTCACAAACATCATGCGGCGCACGACCAAAGAAAAGTTCCATATTGCCGAACTGCTTGTCCGTGATGCAAAGCAGACCTACCTTTCCATACGGAGGAAGAATAGATTTTACACGACGTAGATGTACGTCTGCGTTCTCATAGCTGGCGCAATGGCGCACGTAAATGGAAAACTGGAACATAGTGAAACCATCACGTTGCAGATTTTTCCGGAAGAGTGCATAAGCTTTCTTCTCTTTTATCGTCTCGGTCGGCAAATCAAAGAAGACAAGAATCCACATCACACGATACTGACTAATCCTGTTCACGGCCATTCGGGATAAAGGACATGGCGCAACTCGCCAGAGAAACACTTATTCAACGATGAGGCGGTCAGCCCGGCTGCCACCATCAAGGGACTCCGGTGTCCGTCCAGCACAACGTCAAGCGTCGGGATGGAAAGCAATTGCCGCTTGACATCCGGCGTGAGTTCATGGCCTTCGTCATGGAGCGCCATGCCTGCCACGACCTTATCCACGAAAGGACGATAAGGCTCCATCACGTCGTCGGCCAGACAATATGCATTGTACCGGTTGTGATGATGAATACCCAATGTTGGGAGCAAGCCGCTTGCGACGAGACTGCGGGCTATCACTGCACGAAGAATAGCATAGCCATAATTCAGCAGGGCGTTAGGATAATCCCCTTCGCGGTCGCGTACGAAGCCTTGACGGGGACGAAACACCCACTTCCAATAATAGGCTGCCGCCCGGGCCTCCAAATTGTCAGGGTCACCACTGCGCACCTCACGAGCCCAGGCTTCCAAGCAACCGGTTTCGACGCCGACTTCGCGGAGGACAGCCGCCTGATTGAGTATTTTAGCCCGTATCGTTTGTTGCCATAATTGTTTACGGAGAGGCACTGAGGCATCTATTTGTTGACGGAAGCGTTCGTTCTGAGTAGTGTTTCCATAAAGCGGGAGCAGCAGTCCGACGGGTAGATGCCGCCCGTCGCACGTGATGAGGGCACAATTGTTTTCCAACAAAGCCTCCATCAACTGCGAGGTCAGCGTCAACTGAGGATTATCGAGTATCATCACGCCTATATCCTCAATAGGACGTGTGACTTTGTCCTCCGGAAACCACACTTCCGTGGCCCGGCGCACTTTCTCTGCACCGGGCCTCTCAATAACAAGCTGACCTTCGCTCAACGACAAACGAGCCGGATAGCCAAAATAGAGTGTCTTCTTTATCATATTTCTGTTCCATAAAGTCAATACTCACCTACGGCCACAATTTGTCCGATGTGATTCACCCGCACTTTAACTATATTCTTCAATTTTTCCAAAGTATTGATCCGCTTCCATGTCACGTCCTTCAAGGCCTTGGTGTTCTCTACGGTCGTTTCCAAATGATGCCGGAAATAATAATCTTTCGACGATAGGTTCTGCACACGGAACAAATGCGGACTGACCAACGCATAATTAGCCGGATCCATCAAATCGACAGACCGAGGGTCGAAACCGGTCTTCTCATCCGGGAAAACAAAATACTCATTTATTTTCATTGAGAAGAGGAACTGCCAACCCTCATCACGCTTGTAGTTCTTGTCAATTACTTCCACGGTCCGACCCTCAATGCGTTGCTGCCGAACACGTTCAACCACGTCAAAAAACGTCTCAATATGTTCCTGCAAGTTTCCCTCTGCATCGCAGAAGATCGCCACATGGTGATTATTCTGCGTCTGCACGTAGTCGCACGGAATCGTTCGTCCATGTTCATCGTGCATCAGGCGACCGTCAACATCACGTTTCTCGTGAATGGATACAACGTCGCTTTTGTCGATAATCGTCACGCGTTTGACCGATATGCCCTTCTCTTGGTTCAGCCATATCGGATTTTCACCTAAATTGGAAAACGCTTTCTTGGCATCCTGACCATACAGGGCGAGACGTTCTTCAAGCAAAGTACGTATACGGCGATCGACCACTTTTTCCACGTTCAAGTCGGGAGTAATTTCTTTCCGTATCGTACCTACCTCTTCAAGCTCCACAAGCTTCACCAGGAGCGGCACGGTCTGCGTATGTGCCTCATCGCAATAAAGCGGATTTTTCTCTAAACTATTTTTTCCTGTGAAAGCCTTCTTCGGATCACCGCCGAACTCTGCAAGACGAGCCAACAACGCTCTACGGAAACATGTGTTTGCAACTTTCTCAATCTCCGCCTGCGTAAACGAAGAGCCCACTCGGACGTTCTTCGTCACGTAACGACGGATTCGTCCATATACAGTTCTTTTTTTATGCAACGGGCCACGAGGTGTCCATTCTATTTTCCTGTTATATCCTCCCCGTTTCTTCGAGCGGTTCAATGACGGCGTAAGCACCTTGTTCTTCGATTTTATCGACACGAGTATTTGATCGAGTTGTCTCATGGCCTCCCGCCGGAATCTAGATCTATCACCGAACGGACATTTGAACCGCCAACGGTGGTCTCCGTCACACTCCATTTCTTTTTGCTGTATGGCATAGGCTTGACTGGTCACGTCTTTCCGCGCATTGAGATGATTCAGATATTGAATATAAGCCCGCTTGGTGAAAGCGATCGTCAGCGCGTCCATGGCGTGATGACGATGATCGTTGCGTTTGGTCCAATCCTGAATTCGCTTAAACACATGGCCTTCACGATCCGAACAAGTCTCAACTACTCCTTGTCGCTCATACTTAGGCAGGTTCATTTCTTTCATCACGTTGACGAGTCCCCAGTCTTCACGCAACCTGCTGGTGATGGCCCCAGAGGTGGCCAATACGCTAGGCACAAAATCCTCGAACAGTTCCAAAGCCTTACGGACTATATACTGGGTGTTACGGAGGTCTCGATTGATGAAATCCTCGGGAATTTTATCGCCCGGCATCAACAGATATTTATGCTTGTCCTTCGATATGATGCCTTTATTGAACAACTCATCTACTCTGCACCGGTAGAGAGCGGCCCCTTCGGAACCATAACAATCGTTTACGAAATCCCAAGCCGTACGGTCTTTTTTCTCAATGTTCACTTGCCGCGCTTCAAGCGTTTTATTGGAAAAAGAGTCGTCAAACAGACGGGCCTGCGGAATGATATGCTCTATATCAAATGCTTTGCTAAACAATTCTTCTTTTGGTATATCTGTGTTTGAGTAGAGCGTTTTATAATCATTTTCCTTTAATTCCTCATAGAGCTTATAGCGCACGATATCATTCCGGCTGACATACGACAGGCCGAATTCCTGTCGGAGTATCTTTTCTATCTCCGCGTTTTCCTTCGTTGCCTTCGCTATGGAGGCCGTTCTTCTCTCACGTTCAGCGGCATAACTCTTCAACTCACGCGCCATCTCAATACGGATTTCGTCCGGCTTACCGTATGCAGAAGTCACGCCGTTCACTACGTGTATCATCTGATTAAGAATTTTCTCGACAACGGGATTATGAAGGCTCTTCGACGGCAGGAGATCCAACCGGTCCTTATATGTTCTCTTGTCAAGTTCTTCACGTGTGCGGGAACGTACAGAATGGCAATAACCGGCTTGCTCACAGGCCACATCATACATATATCCCTTTTTCAGAAAAGGAAGGATTCGGCGCATTGCCTTGGTGCTCAGGCTCCCGTAATCATCCTCAAAATGTACAGTCAGGAATAACCTGGCCACATCTTCATCCATTTTCGTCAGTGCGCAGAGGCGTTTAAGCAGACATTTGTCCCCGGTTGCCGAACTGTCGCCCTCATACGAGTACAAAAGATGCCAAAGACGATAGAGCGGCTGCTGTTCATATGCAAGACCATCCAGTTCCGCATCAAAAGACAGAAGTCCCATTTCAAAGCCGAGGCCACCAAACACTCCCCCGACAAGTTCGCGCACCTTAGCCGCACGCATTTTTTCAAAATCGTATTCGCCATGTCCTGTCTGCGCGATGACCTGCTCATACACTTTATAAAAAGCCGCCAGCGTCCGGTTGCCTTCAAGTTCCTTATAATTCAGGTCCCATTCGCGCCAATGGTCGCACAGCAATTTCAAGACGTCGTTCTTCTTCATCCTGACACGATAGCACAATTCGGCCGCAAGCATTTCCTTCTCCTCGTCAGCCAAGGGACGGACTTCTTGTGTCGGGACGTGAATAAGCATTAAATTGTTCAACACCTGCCACATCCTGAATTCCTGAAATAGCGGAGACGACTTCGGACACACTTTCGGTCCGACATCACGCCGTTTTCCTCCGCCGTCCGCCGCGTTTTCCGGAATAGAATAATGAACCAGTTCACAACGGTTCACCAAGCCTTTCTTGCTCTTCAACGGGCGTTGGAAAAAGAGAATGTGCCGCAAACGTTTCCTCAACCTCTCCGTCAGTTCAGGATGGAACCGAGCCTGGCTCGCCCACAACGCGTCGAATTCATTCTGGTAATCCTTCCGATAAAAGACAAGGGTTTTCAAACTCTCATGGGGATTGGCCTGTATGTGTCTCCACATATACTGACCCACTGTCTCATGCCGGAAATAGAGTTCCTTGCTCCTGTCTCCGATCTGCCCCAGGTAGCCGCTCGAAGCGTTTATGTCTCTCACGATTTGAATCAAGACCGCAGCCAGCTGTGCCGCTGGCAAACCACCCATAGCCGCAGCAGAACGCCAGCCATAAAGGATCTGACGACGTTCCTTCCCCTTTACCGTTTCCGGAATTACGCCATGCGCATCCATCAGCTGCTGTGCTCTCCGGCTGTCAGCCTGCGTCAAGGCTACACGCAATTCATCGGTCATCCACGCTGAATGATAAGCGTGTTGCAACGTCCAGATATGATCAAGTTCTTGCTGCAAATCGGAACGGAAGAAAGCAGGAACCGTCATTTTTCCTCTTTGCATCCGCTCATACACCCACTGCCCCGGCGTCATACTCCGCTCGCAAAGTTGTTTGGACACATCCATACCGTCTATAACCGGCCCCTCCTCTTGGCTGTCCGCCTTACGGTTGCTCTTGTAACCGCGTTTCTTATTGATTTGAAGCAAAATGCGGGCCAATTGGGCGAGGGTCACCTCTTTCTCTACGGCCTCGGCCCTAAGTCTGAGGCTTTCAAAGGTCGACCGCGTCCCATGTTCGGACAACGTCGTCTCTTCGGTGATCCAGCCTTCTTCTCTCATCACGGCTATCAGTTCATCACGCCGCATCTGATAACGGTCGATGTTGCGCCTCATGCTTTTCCGCGCCGCCCTGTCGGCATTCGTCGTGATGCTCTTTCCCTTTTCAAAATTCGTTTCTTCGTCTACGCTGAGCGGCACGACCCTGACTCCTAAACGAACAATTTCCGACTGTTCGTTCGCTGCTTCGGCTTCCAGCACATAAGCCCATCCTATGCTGGTCGTGCCCAGATCTATTCCCAGGATTCTTTTCATAGTCTATAAAAGGTTATTTGCTCCAAAATTACTTTTTTCTTTTGGAACACGGCACGAAATCTCCCCAATAAGGGCTCAAATATAATTTTTTTCTCAGGCAAAGGGTGAATCAAGAAAAAACGCTACCTTTGCCACGAAGCAAATCACAATAAGGATTATTCCGTTGTGAAAACATTCAAAGCGGCGCTCCTGCCCAAGGCGGTGGAAGGGTCGCTTTTCTCATCTCCTTTTTCCTCCGCCAGGGCGCCGTTTCCCGGGGAATCAGCGTCCCAGTTCGCGCTGGACATCGTTCGTCAGGGCGACGAACTCGTCGACACTGAGCTGCTCGGGGCGCCGCGTCAGGTCGGGGCGGGCGAGAAAAGCATCGTGGCCGCGCGCAGGGCCGGGACCGTCGAGCTGGGCGAGCAGCGCACGCAGGGGGTTGCGCAGCATCTTGCGCCGTTGCTGGAACACACCCTTCACCACACGGGCAAACAGTGCCTCGTCGCACCCAAGCTCCCGCCGCCTGTTGCGGTCAAGCCGCACGACGGCGCTGCGCACCTTGGGGGGAGGATTGAACACTCCGGGCTCGACGGTAAAGAGGTAGTGGACGTCGTACCACGCCTGCACAAAGACGCTCAGCACGCCATAAGTCCGGCTGCCCGGCGGCGAGGCCAGCCGCAGGGCCACTTCGCGTTGTACCATGCCCGTGCAGCAGGGGATGAGCTCACGGTTGGCAAGGAGCTTGAAGAATATCTGGCTACTGATGTTGTAGGGATAGTTACCCGTCAGGACGAAGGCACTCCCGGCGAAAACTTCAGACAGGGGAAGGCGGAGGAAATCGCCCTCGACAATGGAGCCGTCGAGCTCAGGAAAGTGCTCGCGCAGGTAGGCCACGCTCTCGCGGTCCACTTCGACCACTTTCAGCACACGCCCCTTCGCAGCCAGATACTGCGTGAGCACGCCCATGCCCGGCCCCACTTCGAGCAGGGGAAGGCCGGGGCAGGCGTCGACGGTGTCGGCGATGGCACGGGCGGTTAGCTGGTCGGTCAGGAAGTGCTGGCCGAGCGACTTCTTGGGGCGGACGTTTCTCATCATGGATTCTCTTTTTTTGCCGGCGACGGACATTTTGGGCACAAAGTTAGCGTTTTTTCCGCACCCGACAGGCGCCTGACAGGACGCAGGACGTTTTTTCGTGGAGCGCGTGGCCCGAGTGTGGCGCTTTTTCACTACATTTGCTGCCGTTCGCATGCCCGGCACGCCGGTAGCAGCGATTTTACTTTTTCTATGGACGAAAAACAAGACGAGAAGAATACAGCAGGTGCACGCCTGCTGAAAAGCCTGTTAAAACTTGCCCTTCCCTTTGTGTTGGGGCTGGGCATCCTTTGGTGGATGTACCGCGACGCCGAATGGCCGCGCCTCTGGCAAACGGTGCGCTCAATGCGCTGGGAATGGATGGCGGCCTCGATGGTGCCGGGCGTGGCGGCGCAGGTGTTCCGCGCCCTGAGGTGGCGGCAATCGCTCGCTCCCTTGGGCGAACGTCCGCGCCGGCGGACGTGTATCGACGCCGTATACCTGTCCTATGCCGCCAGCCTTGTCATCCCCCGCGTGGGCGAGGTGACGCGGTGCGGCACGCTGAAAGAACGCGAGGGCACGTCGTTCGCAGGCTCATTGGGCACTGTGGTGACTGAGCGCGCTGTCGATTCGGCCGTGCTGCTCGCCTTCACGGGGCTCGCGTTCCTCCTCCAGCTGCCTACACTGGCCCGTTTCCTCGAACAGACAGGCACCGACGTCGGCGCTGCCTTAGGGCG
>ERZ779697.960-NODE-960-length-12072-cov-1.59607_pt1 | contig 12072 bp, 7 predicted proteins | sample MGYA00511881_ERZ779697 | MGnify/ENA primary metagenome ERZ779697 (study PRJEB29588, sample SAMEA2148105) | human gut metagenome | biome: human gut; feature: human-associated habitat; material: faeces | place: Denmark | collected 2008/2010 ... | reverse complement strand
CTGTATTTGAAGCAAGTGGTGCCGAAGGCAGAAATCTAAAACTGACCGGTAGTGATTTAGCCAATGAATTTGTTGGTTATTGGAATGCAAAAAATGCAAAGACACGCGATGGAGAAAATGGCTATTCCGCAGAAGCTATTGTGTCCGGGCTTGGTCGAATTATGTACAATTACAAAGGGAAGTATATGCTGACAGGTACTTTCCGTGCCGACGGTTCATCTAAGTTTCAGAAGAAGAATAAATGGGGATATTTTCCGTCAGCAGCTGTTGCTTGGGATGTTGCTAAAGAAAACTTTATGAGCAAACAAAACATTGTCCAGCAATTGAAACTAAGAGCCAGTTTTGGTGTTGTTGGTAATCAAAGTATCGGTGCTTACACAACATTAGGTATGTTGGCTCCTACGAATTATGACGGTTATGGTAGCGATGCAATCCATACCGGTTATTGGACTGGAAATCTCGCTACGCCAGATGTAACTTGGGAAAGCACCTATCAGTATAACATAGGTTTGGACGCCAGTGTTTTAGACGGTCGCTTGAGTTTTACAGCCGAATGGTTCCGAAAGGATACTAAGGACTTGTTGCTTCGCAAACCTGCTCCTCAGTATAACGGAGGTGGCTCTTTCTGGGTCAATCAAGGTGAAGTTAGAAACTCTGGTGTTGAATTTACCATCACAGCAACTCCTTTGACTGACAAAGATATATTTGGTTGGGAAACATCGCTGAATGCATCTTATTTAAAGAATAAGATAATCGATCTGGCAGGTAGTGATTTTATCGTTGGGGAGAATTATACAAGTATTGGCGGTGGTCCCATTCAAATTAAAAAAGTAGGGTATCCGATTGGCTCTTTCTATCTTTATGAATGGGCAAACTTTAATGATCAGGGCGCTAACTTGTATAAACATCAATCTAATGGAAGTTTGACAACCAATCCGGGTGCTGACGATCTGGTTACTAAAGGACAGGCCGAGCCTAATTGGACTTTCGGATGGAATAATACATTTACTTGGAAAAATTGGACGCTCAATCTCTTTATCAATGCTGCATTAGGACAAGATAGACTGAATGTAAGCCGCTATGCGATGGGATCTATGACAGGTGTATATCGTTTCATCTCTTTATCTGATGCTTATTACAAAAGTTGGGATAAAGTAGCCAATAAAGCAGATGCTGTGTATGCAAGTCATAAAAATTCAGATAATAGAAACTATCCTGATTCCGATTTCTGGCTTGAAGATGCATCATTTGTGAAACTGAAAAATATAAGCCTTACGTATAATATTCCTAAGAAGATAACGAAAGTAGCCGATATTCAACTGTCGGTCAGTGCTCAAAACCTGTTTACATTAACGAAATACACAGGTATGGACCCAGAAGTGTACAGTGAATCCGATTATGGCTTTAATGGTGTGGATATGGGATCTTATCCTGTTCCAAGAACATTCACTTTTGGTATGAAACTTAACTTTTAATCTTTTAACTATACATGGATATGAAAACAATATATAGAATATTCAAATCTGTCGGACTAGCATTGATAGCACTTTGGATGGTGTCTTGCCAGGATTTACTGACAGAAGATCCTAAAGGGCAGTTGGCGGTAACTAATTTCTTCAATTCAAAAGGTGATCTGGACTTGGCTCTGAATGGAATGTATTCCAAAGTTGCGAGTGATATGTATGCAAATATTTGGGCAGGTTTCGAATCAGTGATGGGGGATGATATTTCTACACACCCTGCAGCTAATAAGCAGGGGCTGCGTGAGGTAGATACTTATAATGTTTCGGACAATAACACTTGGGTGACTGAATTGTGGGGTGCTCGTTGGAGATTGGTAAAAGCAGCTAATTTCATTATAGATAATGCCGGACGAACTCCGGAGGTGAGCCAGGAAGAGAAAGATGCGGCCATTGGACAAGCTTATTATTGGCGCGCCTATTCTTATTTTTACTTTGTAATGGCTTGGGGAGAGGTACCTATGGTTGTGAAAGATGAAATCAATTACAACATGCCATTGGCAACCGTTCCTGAAATTTACGAGCTGATTATATCTGATCTGAAAAAGGCAGAAACAATGGTTCCTGCTAATTATACTAAAGAACCCTACGCAAGAAATGGGGTAAACATTGCTGTTAGTCAAGGAGCTGTAAAAGCAACATTGGCTTATGTGTATATGGCAATGGCAGGATGGCCGTTGAACAAGGGAACAGAATATTATCAACTAGCCGCTGCAAAGGCAAAAGAAGTAATCGATGCTTCGAAGAAAGGTACTTATTACTACAAGTTATTACCTGATTATAAGCAAGTATATTCGATGGAGTATAATAAGAATAATCCTGAAGTGTTGCTTGGCGTTTACTATAATTTGAGAATAGATGCACTTACCAATGCCCCTTTAGCTGATTTCCTGGCAGACTATGCTTATGGTGGCGGTGGATGGGGAGATACGAATGGAGAAATTAAATTCTGGTATGATTTCCCGGAAGGCTCACGCAAAGATGCATCTTATTTCCCGAAAATCATATTGAAGAATGAAACGAAGTTGCGTGATTGGTGGGAAGACCCCAATCCGGAAGCGCCGCGTGTGGTTGTTGCTCCCTGTTTCATGAAGAAAGTAGAAACGACCACTGGAGAAGAATTCGATTATACGAATCCGAAGATTTCGATGAATCAGAATGGAGAAAAGACGCATCAGATTATTCGCTTGGCAGAAGTATATTGCTGGTATGCCGAAGCCGTAGGTCGTTCCAAAACAGGTAGTATCACGGAAGCTGTCAACTTATTGAATGAGGTACGTAACCGTGCCAATGGATCTGTTGTTGCAGAGCGGGATATCTATAAGACAACCATGTCGTATGATGAACTGGCAGAAGCTGCCTATAATGAACATGGTTGGGAAATAGCCGGATATTATTGGGGAAATATTGCCACTAGAGCGAGGGATATGTTTCGCATGAATCGCATTAAAGATCATTTTGAATACAGAAAATTAAATCCGGAGATTGAAGTGGCTCCCGGAGTCTTCAGGAAAGAAGCTGTTTCCGTATCTGGTACGTGGAATGACAGTAAAATGTATCTTCCCCGTCCTTTTGTAGATTCGTCTATTAATCCGAATTTGAAGAACTGAATGAAACAATAAAAACAATCATTATGAAACTAAGATATTTATATTTAGCAATAGGTGTATTATGTAATGCCTCTTTAGTATCATGCGGTGATAGCTTCAAAGAGAAAACAGAGATTGTTGCATGCGGAATCTCCACAAATGCTTTAACATTCGGAGTCTCCTCTACTGAAGTTCAGACTGTAGATATTACGTCAGAAGCAGCTTGGGAAGTAGCAGTGGATCAGGCAGGTGGTAATTGGCTTACTGTTTCTCCCTTGAAAGGAACTGGTAATGGTACGCTAACAATTGCTGCTGATAAGAATAACGGCCCAAAACGCAGTGCAACCTTGACCATAGCGGCGAAAGGTGCTGAACTTCGAACTATCACAGTTATTCAGGATGGCTATAAAGGAACCATTTATAATTACGGTGACTTTACTGGATTGCAAAAGACGGGGCTTGTGGCAGGGATCAATCCGATCACTATCGTAGATAATGACGAATGTGAAGATGGAAAAGCGTTAAGAATCTATACCCGGGCAGGTGAAGAGTATGAAGGTACTAATGGGGACCGTTTCAAGGTGCAGACAACAACGCAATTCGGATCAGGTCGTTATGAATGGAGGATATATGTCCCTAAATTCGGAATGAATGACCGGGCTAGTATTGGAGCATTTTTATATTTTGACGATGGGCATGAATTGGATTTTGAAATTTGTTCCGGTACAGCTGCAGACCGTGCAGCACATAGTGCCGGACCAGATGATATGCTGTGCCTTGTGACTAGTCAAGCTAATCCTTTTTTCTCTGAATTCACGCCTATTAAGGGGGATGCTTGGCATACATTTGTTTTGGATTTGAAGCTGGAAAATAAGAAATATCTGGCGGAATGGTCGGTTGATGGTAAGGTTTTAAAGAGGGCACAATTAGATTATGGTGAAGAGGCTTATTTCCGTGCTATATCTAGTGTCGAGAATCTTTATGGTATGGGCGATCATGCGGCAACTCAAGAAAATTATGCCTTATTTGATTATCTTGAATATGTTCCTTATGATTATTCAATGAAGCCGATTATCGAAGGTCAACTTCCTCCCGAACCAGAGGGAACAACAGTGAAGTGGGACTTTGAGGAAGCTGGTTTTGTTCCTGTTGGATGGACTAACAATGGAGGAACGATTGCGGATGGAAGTTTGAATCTATCTAACGGGAATAACTTCGTTTATGGTCCGGAGATAGGAGCTGGAAAATATACATGGGAAATAGATGTTCCTTTGGTAGGGGTAGGTGAAAAATGGTTGGCAGGTGGTAATATCGCTGCAACTAATGCTGAAGAAAGGTCATTCTCTATGTTTGTTTTCTCGGGTACTGAAAATGATCGTGCGGCTTGTACGGTTCCTCCTGTTCCTGGTCAGATGCTGGTACGTTGTTATACGGAAGCTATGGGAGTTTACGGTGTACCTATTGATCCGGGTAAACACACTTTGACTATTGACCTTAGACTTAATGCAGATGGTGCATATTGGGCGGCATGGATTATAGATGGTGAAGTGGCGAAAACATTTACTACTTGGTATACTCCGGCACAGTTTAAATTTGGATTCTCAATGATGACCTTTGCTGATGGAGGTGGCTGGCAAGGAGATAAGCCTACTGCAAAGGCATATACAGTCAAATATGACTATATAGAATATAAGAAGTATAATTATGATGAAGAATAACAGTTTACTTTACATTCAATGAGGTATTTAAGTATAATTGGAACAGCTATATGCTGTGTAATGTTGGTAATGACGAGTGTTTCCTGCAAGCAGGAAACACTCTCTTCCACCACCCAGGAGAAGAAAGTAGCTCCTTGGTATGTCTATATAGATGGAAGCTCTTTTAAGGATATAGAGCCAGTGAAAGAGATTATTAGTTCCATTAGCGTTTTCGGGAATCCTCCGAAATCATTTATCGATGAATGTCATCAGAATCATATCGAAGTATATCAGGCTGTAGGTGGGAATGAAGAAACGATTGATACGCCACAGAAAAGAAAGGCACTTGTTGAGAAGTATGTAAGCGATTGCAATGCAAATGGATATGATGGAATAGATCTTGATCTCGAACATTTGAGCCCTGATATTCAGGATGCATATACCGAATTCCTGAAACTGGCTTCAAAAGAACTCCATGCTGTTGGAAAGAAATTAAGCCATTGCGTTAGTTTTTATCCGGCTTTGTATCAGGATAACGAAACTAAGATGTTTCACGATCCGGCAGTTTTGAATACTACCTGCGACTTAGTTAGAGTGATGTGTTACGATATGTATTTTGCACCTGGGATAGATAAGCCCGAGCTCAAACATAGGGATGATTGTATGGGCATTGGGCCTACGTCTAATTATCTATGGACTAGAGAGGCGATGCTTTTCTGGATGAAACATATTCCAAATGATAAATTAGTGATGGCGTTGCCTGCTTATGCAAATGATTATGCTGTAACTGGCGGCATCAAAGGAAGGCAGATTTACCAATCTGTGCCTGACAGTATAAATGGAATTTTGCCTTCTCCTACCTGGTTATGTTATGAAAAGGTAAACATGTATCTGTATGATGGTACTGATGGTAATCGGCATCTGTTTTATGCAAGTGATGCCAGAAGTACGGAAGCGCTACTTGAACTAGCTGATGAACTGGGAATCTCTCAAATCGGTTTTTGGCACTTTAATAGCGTAGATCCGCAAATGTGGGATACTACCGCAAAGTGGCAAAAGAAATAATAAGATAATAAATCGACCTTGTAAATAATATAGCTTTATTCTCATCCCCCCATTTAGAGAAAAGTTATTCTTAACAATAAGAGGCCGCAAAGGTATGAATCCATATCTTTGTGGCTTTTTATTTTTTTCTTACCTTTGGGGGAACTTAACATAACCCCCAAAAATGAAGAACATGAAAAAGATCTTTTTACTCATTTCCGTCATCCTATTTATTTTTCCAGTACAGGCTCAACATACATTGAGACTGATGACTTATAATATTAAAAATGCGAATGGCATGGATGATATTTGTAGTTTTCAACGGGTAGCCAATGTGATAAATAATGCTTCTCCTGATGTTGTGGCTATACAAGAGGTAGACAGTATGACCCGTCGGAGCGGACAGAAATATGTGCTGGGTGAGATAGCTGAATGTACGCAAATGCATGCTTGTTTTGCACCTGCTATAGAGTTTGAAGGAGGTAAATATGGAATCGGACTGTTGACAAAGCAAGTTCCGCTACGTTTACAAACTATCCCTTTACCTGGTAGAGAAGAGGCCCGCACCTTGATTCTGGCAGAATTTGAGGATTATATTTATTGTTGTACTCATCTGTCATTAACGGAAGAAGACCGTATGAAATCTTTGGAAATAGTGAAGTCATTGATTGCTTCCTATAAAAAGCCTCTTTTTCTAGCCGGAGATATGAATGCTGAACCGGAATCCGATTTCATCAAAGAATTGCAAAAGGATTTTCAAATACTCTCCAATCCGGAAAAGCATACTTATCCTGCTCCCGACCCAAAAGAAACCATTGATTATATTGCCGCATCAAAGCAAAACGCTACCGGATTTGCTGTCATATCTGCGAGAGTAGTTAATGAGCCAATGGCTTCCGACCATCGCCCCATACTTGTGGAATTGCGTACCGCTGAAAAGGCAGACAAGATATTCCGTACTAAACCTTATTTGCAGAATCCTGTGGGTAATGGCATTACTGTGATGTGGGAAACAACCGTTCCTTCTTATTGCTGGGTGGAATATGGCACAGATACTACCCGGCTGGAACGTGCGCGTATGATTGTTGACGGTCAGGTGGTCTGCAATAACAAACTGCATAAAATACGTATAGATGGCTTGCAGCCCGGACAGAAATATTATTATCGTGTGTGTTCGCAAGAGATGTTGCTTTATCAGGCATATAAAAAGGTATTTGGAAATACAGCACAATCGACCTTCAGTGAATTTACTCTTCCTGTTGCTGATACAGAGTCTTTTACCGCTATTGTTTTTAATGATTTGCATCAACATACCAATACTTTCCGTACTCTATGTAAACAAATACAGGATGTTAAATATGATTTTGTTGTTTTCAATGGTGACTGTGTGGATGATCCTGTGAATCACGAGCAGGCAACCACATTTATCAGTGAACTGATCGAAGGAGTGTGTGGCGATCGCATACCGACTTTCTTTATGCGTGGCAATCATGAAATCCGCAATGCCTATTCTATCGGTTTGCGTGATCATTTTGATTATGTGGGAGATAAAACTTATGCCTCTTTTAACTGGGGAGACACCCGTATCGTCATGTTGGATTGTGGAGAAGATAAACCGGACGACCATTGGGTATATTATGGCTTGAACGATTTTACCCAATTGCGTAATGAACAGGTTGATTTTCTGAAAAAAGAACTGTCTGCCAAAGAATTCAAGAAAGCAAAGAAACGTGTCCTTATTCATCATATTCCGCTTTACGGTAATTATGAAAAGAATCTCTGTGCGAATCTTTGGACTAAATTATTAGAAAAAGCACCTTTCAATATCAGCCTGAACGCACATACTCATAAATACGCTTACCATCCGAAAGGGGAACTGGGTAATAATTATCCGGTTATTATTGGTGGAGGATATAAGATGGACAGTGCTACGGTGATGATTCTGGAGAAGAAGAACGATGAATTGAGGATTAAGGTGCTGAATGTAAGGGGAGAGGTTTTACTGGATATAACAGTCTAAAGTCTCTAATAACTTTATAAAAAATGGAGGTGCGCCAGACTTCTAGACACACCTCCATGAATTAGTTATTTCATAAAGTGCTATTCGGAGAAATATGTATAATAGAAATTCTCTATATATCCGTCATAGTTTTTGCTTTCCTCTTTGATACAACTGTTCTCGTCATATTCAAATGTGTAAGTAGCTGTACTGGATGAATGTTGCCAACCACTGCTCGTATGGCAATTAGCCGAAGCTTTTCCAAAGAGACCAGTTTCAACCAGCCAACGACTAGCTCCACTGCTTTCCGCATAGATACAATGTGCTCCGCTCACATTAGGCACGGCAGAATAGGTCTGAACTTTAAACTGCTCTACTCCATCTGAAAATCTGGTCCATTGCATAATATTTCCATCTTCTATGGTGATGTTAGATGCAATATTACCATTCTTTTCAACTTTGGTCATGTAGCCATTCTCATCATAAGTATATTCGTAAGTGTTGGAACCATCTACAAAAGTTGCAACATAACCTTGGTCATTTAAAGTCATGTTATATGCGTTCTTACCTGTCACTGTGATATTATTTCCGTCATAAGCAAAGAGCCATTCTCTATCCAATTCTCCTTCATATAACCTGTATACACGTTTTACAGTACCATTATCATTATATTCGTAATACCATTTATCCCAGTCGTCCGCAAAAGTGGCTATCCGATAAACTGTTACTTCAGAGGTTGTTGTAAAAGTGATTTCTGCATAGTCTGAATCTTCAAAATAGATTGATCCGGTTTTTTGAGCTTTTACTTTGAATGTATAACTTTTTTCCGGCTCTAAACCTGTCAGTTGAATTGTATTTTGGTCAGTACTTTGTTCACTACCGTTGTTCAAGCTATAAATATAAGCTGTTGCGTTTCCTATGGCTTTCCATGTAATAACAGCAGAACTCTCTTTTACATCAGGAACAGTAACTTCCGGTTTATCCAGAATGTTTGTACTGGGATGATTGTCGTCATCACTGCAAGCAGTCGTACCTAGTACTACTGCCAGCATGGCTAATAAGTAAAAATACTTTTTCATGTTGTTCTATTTAAGGTTAATAATTAGTTTCCGGCAACTACTATCATTCCCAAACCAACCAGGAAGAAGATAAACATCAAGGCCAGTAGTTGATTAACAGATTTCGTTGAACCTTTAAATTCTTTCCAGATAAATACTCCCCAAATAGCGGCAATAAGTGGTGCGCCTTGTCCTAGTGCATAAGATACCGCCGGACCAGCTTCGCCTGATGCGATATAACTGAACGCGGAACCAAGTCCCCATATCGCTCCACCAAGCATTCCGCATATATGAGTTTTCGTGTTTCCTTTAAAGTATTCGGAGTAGCTGACTTTTTCTCCGACAAAAGGATATTTCATTACTAATGTGTTGAAAACAAAATTGCTTAGTAATACGCCTATTGAAAAAACAAAGATGGCAGAATAAGGAGTCATCATTCCTATAGCAGGAGAATTGAAGTTTTCTACGTCCATACCTTTCACTACGAACCTGTAGAACAAAGACATCAGTACACCGGCAATTAATGCAATGATAATTCCCTTTTTGTTGTTCTTCCTGCTTTCTTCACCCTTTTGCATCTTTCCGGAAGCTACTCCATTACAAATGATAGCAATGACAATGAGAGCTACGCCGCCGAATAAAAGCAGAGGATTGCCAGTCGGAATTCCCAGATAATTGACGATTACCCCTAATACCAATGCAATGCCAACTCCTAAAGGAAAAGCAACAGACATACCAGCCAAGGAAATAGACGCTGAAAGAAGAATGTTTGAAGCATTAAATATTACGCCCCCCAAGATAACCCAACCAATGCTGTCTCCTGATGCTTGTCCCAGATCTTCCAGGAATGAACGTCCGGTATCTCCATGACTACCCATTGTGAAGCCTAGTAAGATGGTGAACAATACCATTCCAATCACATAATCCCAATAAAAAAGTTCATAACGCCAATTTTTGGAAACTAGTTTTTGGGTATTACCCCAAGACCCCCAACAAATCATGGTTACGATGCAGAATATAACTGCCAATAAATAACTGTTTACTGTGAACATACTATTAGTATTTAATTGTTAAACATGAATTCTGTTATTTAAATATAGTATCCAATCTTCCCAATAAGTGAAAACATTGGCTTCTTTACATTTTCTTGACCGGAACTCATGTTCCAGGTCCGATTCTTTCAAAAGGATATGTATATTACTACTAAAACCATATTCTTTTGATTCGGGTAGTATCTCTATCCAGCATCTGGGATATCTTTTGTGAGAGTTGACTGCTTTTATAAGATTTTGAGCATCATTCTCGTTGCCGATGGCATTAACACAGACTATGCCGGTAAACAAATTTTCTCCCTGAATGGCTTCTATACCTTCTTTGATATTATCTCCCAAAGTGATTAAAGCCCGCATACGTTGGGAACCTCTGATGCCGGAGAGTTGCTTTTCTATATCAGAAATTGTTTCTGACAGGTCTGTGTTAGCTTTTACGAAACTAAGAACTGCAGGCCATGTTTTATTCTCATCTACCATTTGATGAAACTGACTGACGAGAACCTTTTGCTGTTGTTCGTTGATTTCTCCCTGTACATAGATAATAGGATATTTTCTTGTGCTTCCTTGAGCCTGTTCCGGATAATAGACCGTTGCATTGGCTGTTTGGATAAACGGAGTCTCATTCGGAAGACTACTCTCACTATTTCCTGACTGCTTCCCATTGAAATATTCGTTTATGAATCTGAATGCTTTGGGCAGTGCAGTATTCCAGCAGGTGAAATCATGTCCTCCTGAACGTACTTCCCATTCATGAGGTATTTGTCTTTCCAGTAATAATCGGTGCAGTTCTTCATTACTTTCGCAAAGAGTACCTTCTTTATCTCCAATATCCAGCATGATGCCAAATCCTTTTAAATCGGAATTGCGGAGGGTGGAAAGAATGTGGTAGGGTGAATGTTGTTTATAGTAACTGGTTAGGCGCTGCTTACCATTCTTTCCCACTCCTCCGAAAATCCGTCCCCATTGATTGTCCCATCCTTTTTGTGGCCCTTCTTCTATGTATTGTTTTTCTGTACGGATGGATGGCGATAACGCAACGACAGAGCCGAATAAGTGGCAGACTAACGGATAATGCTCCGAATCCTCCCATAGAGAAACCAATGATCGAACGTCCATTAATATCCTTGCGAGTGCGATAGTTGTTATCTATATATGGAACCAGTTCTTTGATAAAGAAAGTTTCATAAAGGGAGCTGCTATCATAAGTGTCACTGTAATAAGACAGGTAACCGTCAGGAATAACCATAATGAAAGGTTGAATCTTTCCTTCTTTTATCATTTTGTCCATTACACGGGCAACGTTGCCGTATTCGAGCCAACTGGTATAATCACCTCCTATTCCATGAAACATGTATAAGACTGGATATTCTGTATCTGAATGTTCATAACCTTCCGGTAAGATAATGGAGTAGGAGACTTCTTGCTTTAGGGACGGACTGTAAATACTCATCCCTTCTTTTTCTATGGGAAGTGCCCAAGCTCCATCTATACCTGATAGAAATAGGATAATATATAACAGTATCTTCTTCATATTATTTCTTTATTAACTGTTCACCAATATAATAACTCATTGAATAAATACCTGTTTGGGCGGACTGTTCACTATCCAGTCCGTTTCTGACACGATATTGCACCGGAGCTTCTGCACCTCGCAATCCATTGAACAGAGTAAAGATGCTATTGTAGTTGCTGCCTTCGTCTGTTATGTCCAAATAATAGATTTTGGCACGATTCTCGGCAGAAAGGTTGATAATATCTGCGTCTTCTGCAAAGAAAAAGTTGATAGCAGGGGCATTGCCTGTTGACTGATTGTATAAGTAATCAGCTTCTGAACCGTATGTTAATCCTAATCTGAAATCTGCATTGCTTTCCGTATGAACCGTCTTTTCCACAGCATCGGTAATAGCTGAAAAATTTGTTTCATTTAGAATCATTTCTTTCACATTAAAACCTGCGATTATCATACGTTTGATTTGCATAAGAGAATCTAATGCCACTGCTACCTTCTTTGTTGTAAGATCAACATTACCTTCTCCTTTGCTGTAATAAAGAACTTTGTAAGTTAGTTCGGAATTGTAGTCATCCGGTAGCCATAGTTCGATATTGGAATTAC
>ERZ779697.938-NODE-938-length-12266-cov-3.77766_pt1 | contig 12266 bp, 16 predicted proteins | sample MGYA00511881_ERZ779697 | MGnify/ENA primary metagenome ERZ779697 (study PRJEB29588, sample SAMEA2148105) | human gut metagenome | biome: human gut; feature: human-associated habitat; material: faeces | place: Denmark | collected 2008/2010 ... | reverse complement strand
CGCGTCGTCAACATGTGCCGTCTCGGCGAAGCCCTGACGCAGGACGACAGCATCCGCAGCCTCTTCGTCTATTCGTCGAACCCGGCCTGCACGGCGCCGGATCAGAATCAGGTCCTGAGGGGCCTCATGCGGGACGACCTCTTCACCGTCGTCCACGAGCGCTTTATGACGGATACGGCGCGCTATGCCGATATCGTCCTGCCGGCGACGACGTCCCTCGAGCACGACGATGCTTATTATTCCTACGGTAACTACACCATCCAGTGCGGCTGGGCGGCCATCCCGCCCGTCGGTCAGAGCCGTTCCAACTGGGACGTGGCCTGCGGTCTGGCCCGGGCCCTCGGCTGGGACGAAGATTTTTACAAACAGTCCGCCAAAGACTTAGTGGAACAGCTCATCGCTTCGACGGTGAAATGGCCCTGCGGCGTCGATCAGGACTGCCTGCGCTCCGGCCGGCCGACACCGCTCACCCTGCCGGACGATTACAACCAGGTCTACGCTACGAAGTCCGGGAAAATCGAAATCTACAACGACGCCCTGATACCGGCCCTGCCCGATTACAAGCCCCTTGAAGAAGATAAGGGCGAACTGGCTTTCATTAACAGCCCGGACATGCGCATCCTCGATTCGTCCTTCAACGAACGGGACGAACTGACGAATAATAGGACGATGGTCCTCTTCGTCCATCCCGACGATGCAACGCGTTTCGACCTGCACGACGGCCAGACCGTGACCTTGCAGAACGAACGGGGCGAAGCCGATTTCACGGTGGAAATCTCAGACCGCACGGCGCCGGGACATGTCGTCAGCGAAGGTGTCTGGTGGCGCGAACGCATCAAAGGGGCCCATTCCGTCAACGTCCTCACGTCCCAGCGCCTGACCGACGAAGGGGCAGGAAGTACCTTTTACGACGTCCGCGTCGATATCAAAAAATAGAACCTGACAAGTAAAAGTACTTGACAGACCCGCCCCTTTCCGTTATAATACCAAAGTACGCTGTTTGAAAGGCGGTGAAGCCATGCTTGAAGATGTAGTCCGTAAGGGACGGCTCCTCGATTTATACGGTCCATTGCTTACGGAGAAACAGCGGCGCTGTATGGAAATGTATTTCGATATGGATTTATCTCTCAGCGAAATCGGTGAAGAACTGAACATTTCCCGTCAGGGCGCCTACGACATGCTCAAGCGTGCCTCCCAGTCGCTGGAAAAATATGAACAGCGCCTTCATCTCCTGGCCCGCTATGATGCGGTGCGGGGGAAAATCGATGAAGCAGAGGCACTTCTCGACAGGGAAGGGCCCGAGAAAATTGAAAGTGTAAAAAAGCTTCTGCATGAAATAGAGTTATAGAAGGAGGCCCCTTATGCCATTTGAAAGTCTGTCCGAACGATTCCAGGCGGCATTTAAAAAGCTCCGCGGCAAAGGGAAGCTTTCTGAAGAGGATGTCAGCGAAGCGCTGAAAGAGATGCGCCGCGCCCTTCTGGAAGCGGACGTCAACTTTGCCGTCACCAAAGATTTCATCAATAAAGTCAAAGAAAAGGCCGTCGGCGAAGAAGTCTTCGGCAGCCTGAATGCGTCGCAGACTGTCATCAAGATTGTCCGCGATGAACTGACGGAACTCCTCGGCGGGACACAGAGCCGCATCACCATTTCTCCGAAGCCGCCAACGATCATCATGCTCGTCGGCCTCCAGGGTGCCGGCAAGACGACGACAGCCGCCAAGCTCGCCAAGATGCTCAAGTCCAAAGGCAAGAGCCCGCTCATGGTCGCCGCTGACGTCTACCGTCCGGCTGCTATCACCCAGCTCCAGGTCCTCGGCCAGGAACTCGATATGCCCGTCTATACGGAAGAAGGCAGCAAGGACCCGGTGGCCATTGCCCAGCACGCTATCCCGTATGCGACGAACCACCTGCGCGACGTCGTCATCATCGATACGGCCGGCCGCCTGCACATCAACGAAACTCTGATGGATGAACTGGTCAACATCAAGAATGAAGTCCATCCGCATGAAATCCTTCTCGTCGTCGACGCCATGACCGGCCAGGATGCCGTCACGGCAGCGTCGGCTTTCGATAAAGCCCTCGGCATCGACGGCATCATCATGACTAAACTCGACGGCGATGCCCGCGGCGGTGCTGCTCTTTCCATCAAGGCCGTCACAGGCAAACCGATTAAGTTCATCGGTGTCAGCGAAAAGCTCGACGGTCTGGAAGAATTCCATCCGAACCGCTACGCATCGCGTATCCTCGACCTCGGCGACGTCGAAACGATTATCGAAAAGGCCCAGGCCGCTTTCGATGAAGAATCGATGGAAAACATGAAGAAGACCATGAAAAGTGGTACCTTCACCTTCGATGACTTCCTGTCCCAGCTCCATATGATCAAGAAAATGGGCAACATGGGCAGTCTCCTGAGCCTCATTCCGGGCATCGGGAAATATAAGAAAGAACTCGACAAGGTCGACATGGACGGCAAAGAATTTAAGCGAATCGAAGCCATCATCACGTCCATGACGGCACAGGAACGGTCGAGTGCCAATCCGAAGATGCTGATCAAAGACAGCCGCAAGCGCCGCATCGCCAAAGGCAGCGGTACGCGCGTCCAGGATGTCAACCGCCTCATCAAGCAGTTTGCAGAAATGCAGAAGATGATGAAACAGGCGAAGAAAGCACAAAAGAATAAACGACGGGGTTTCATGCCGCGTCTGCCCTTTTAAATGGCTTTCCCTTCCATGGGAAAGGAGATACTATATCAAGGAGGTGATTTCAATGATTAAAATTCGTTTGGCTCGTTTAGGTGCTAAAAAGAAACCGATCTACCGCGTTGTCGTCGCTGATTCCCGCGATGCCCGCAACAACGGCCGTCCGGTTGCTACCTTGGGCATGTACGATCCGTCCAAAGACATGGACAATCGTCTCACCGTCGATGCTGAAGCAGCTGTAGCATGGCTCGGCAAAGGCGCACAGCCTACAGATACGATCCGTTCTATCTTCAAAAAAGCTGGTATCATGGCTCAGTTTGAAGCATCCAAAAAGTAAGTGAGGCTGGATACGATGGAAGAATTGATTGCATGTATCGCCCGGGCGCTCGTCAAGAACCCCGATGCGGTTACAGTTACCAAGATTCAAAAAAAAGGCCTCGAAGTCTATCAGCTTCATGTCGCACCCGAAGATATGGGTAAAGTCATTGGCAAACAGGGTAAAATTGCGAAAGCATTGCGCCTTGTTGTCAAGGCTGCGGCAGTGAAGGCTAACAAGAAAGTATCAGTGGATATCGTATAGGAGGAACCATGGATCAGATTACATTGCGCGTTCCTGTCGCTGTCAAGGCAAAGGTGACGCAGAACCTCAAGGATCGTATCCTCAAAGGTGCTGACCAGGCCCTGAGTGACATCGATCGGGAAATGCAGAACCTGGAATTCCAGGCGAAACGCATGATGACCGAACAGGCCAAAATCGATGCACAGGGTTTGATTTCCTTGCGTGCTAAAGTGGAAGAACAGAAACAGCGTCTCGCTGCAGCAAAAGCCAAGGCCCAGCACGACAGAGAAGAAGCTGAACAGTTGACACTCGGTTCCGAAATCAGACAAGGCACGCTTGAACAGACTGTCGTTGTCAAGGTCGGCGATGATTTAGAAAAATTGATGGGAACAGAAATCCTGCTCGAAGACGGCAAGATTGTTTCTATCCGCCAATAGAATACGATGGCTGAATTAGATCTCTTTACAATCGGTCAAATCGTCGCCCCGCACGGCGTGCGGGGTGATGTTCGTATTTATCCCGATACGGATTTTCCGAAACGATTCCTGAAAATGAAATACGGCTATATTGACGGCAAAAAGTATGAAGTCGAATCCGCGCGTCTTCACAAGCGGGTCGTCCTCATGAAATTTGCCGGCGTCGATGACCGCAACGCGGCAGAACTGCTGGTCAAGAAAGACCTCAAGGTGCCGCGCGAAGATTTGATGCCCCTCAAAAAAGGGCAGCACTACATCTACGACATCCTCGGCTCGGCCGTATACGACCTTCAGGACCATGAACTGGGAAAACTTACAGACGTACTGCGCACGGGCAGCAACGACGTCTACGTCGTTACCGCAGACGACGGCACAGAGACACTCCTGGCCGCCATCCCGGAAGTCGTCAAGTCCATTGATGAAGGCGCGAAGAAAATCGTCGTGGATCCGCCGGAGTGGGTGGACGAATGAGAATCGACATCATTTCACTCTTTCCGGAGTTCATCGAAGCATTTTTCCAGCACAGCATCATCGGGCGGGCGCGGGCAGCCGGTCTGTTGGATTTGGATGTGACCAATCCCCGTAATTTTACGTATGACCGCCATCACATGGTCGATGATACGATCTACGGCGGCGGTTGCGGCATGCTCATGAAAACAGCACCGCTCTATGCGGCTGTCGAAGCCGTACGGCGCCAGGTGCCGCGGCGGCGCATCATCTTCATGGGGCCTGCCGGGAAGACTTTCGATCAGGCCAAAGCACGCGAGCTGGCGACATACGACCAGCTTATTTTATTATGCGGCCATTACGAAGGCGTCGATTACCGCGTCGAAGAGGATTTGGCCGATGAAACTATTTCCGTTGGCGATTATGTCCTCACCGGCGGTGAACTGCCGGCCATGACCGTTACGGATGCCGTGGCCCGCATGATTCCCGGCGTCCTCGGTGCAGCGGCGGGTGCGGCGGACGATTCTTTTTACTCGTCGCTCCTCGAATGCCCGCAGTACACGAAGCCTGCCGTCTTCCGCGGCATGGCCGTCCCCGACGTGTTGCGCAGCGGCGATCATGCGAAAATCGATGCCTGGCGCCGTGAAGCGTCACTGGCACGGACACTGGCATTACGGCCGGACCTTCTGGACCACTGCGACCTGTCGCCGGCGGACCAGAAGATCCTGGCAAAACTGAAAGGGGCGAAGAAATGATGAAGTCCCCTTTGTATGTAGGATTGGTTCATTATCCCATATATGACAAGAACTTCAACGTCATTGCTACGGCCATTACGAACTACGATCTGCATGACATTTCGCGTTCGGCCAAGACTTATGGCGTCAAGAAATATTTCATCATCCACCATATCAAGGGACAACTCGATATGGTGCACAAGATTATGGATTTTTGGGAAAGCCCGACAGGGCGGAACTATAACGGCTACCGCACGCAGGCTTTCGACATCGTCGACATCCGCCCGTCCATCGAAGCGGCTGTCGAAGCCGTCACAGCAGCGGAAGGGAAGAAACCCTACGTCGTGACGACCGATGCGCGGACTTATGCCAACACCATTTCCTATAAGGAACTGCGGCAGAAGCGGGAAGAAGACGACACGCCAATCCTCCTGCTCTTCGGTACAGGCTATGGCATGACCAAAGAAACGATGGAAAAATTTGATTTCATCCTGGAACCGATTTACGGCGCCGGGGAATATAATCACTTGTCTGTCCGTTCAGCAGCGGCCATCATCCTGGACCGCCTGGCCGGCGAAGACTGGTGGAAATAAAGGGAGGCATTTGAATGTCTGGACATTCGAAATGGGCGAATATTAAACGTAAAAAAGGGAAAAATGATGCGATCCGCGGCAAGATTACGACGAAAATCGGCCGTGAAATCACGATTGCTGTCCGCATGGGCGGTCCGGACCCGGTCGGCAACATGCGTCTGAAGTTGGCCCTTCAGAAAGCAAAAGAAAACAACATCCCGAAGGATAACATCAAACGTGCGATCCAGAAGGGCGCCGGCGCTACGGAAGGCCAGAACTACGAAGAAATCGTATACGAAGGCTACGGCCCGGCAGGCGTTGCCGTAACGGTCAACGTCCTCACGGATAACCGCAACCGTGCCGCTGCTGCTGTCCGCCACGAATTCTCGAAATGCGGCGGCAACCTTGGTGCGACGGGCTGTGTCAGCTGGATGTTCCACAACACGGGCATCTTTGTCGTCAACCGCGACCAGGCCGATGAAGACCAGATCATGGAAGTCGCCCTCGACGCCGGTGCAGACGACGTAAAAGTTTCCGACGAAGACTACGAAATCATCACCACGCCGGAAGCCTTCGACGCTGTTGAAAAAGCCCTGGCTGACAACAACATCGAAACGGAACACGCATCGATCACCATGATTCCGGAAAACACGATCAAACTGACCGGAGACGACGCTGCAAAAATGGAACGCTTCGTAGACGCTCTCGACGAACTCGACGACGTCCAGGACGTATACCACAACGCAGAACTTCCGGAAGAAGAAGAATAAAGAAAAAAGGGCTGCCGCCTGCACGGCAGCCCTTTTTTCGTGGTTCGTTTGGCGTTTGCCGTTTGACGTGATGGTTTAAACTTTGTAGGGGCCTCCATAGCCGGAGGCCCGCGTGAATCCTGTGGATAGCCTCATTCTGTATTTGCGTGGATTTTCGACAAACGATGAACGACCTACGACGAACGATTTTTTTCAAATTTTTTCAAATGTTGTAATAACAACAGATTCCCCTTCATCTCCATGGTATACTACGTTCAGAAGTTGAGAGAAAGCTCACTCAGAGATAAGATAAAAGTTGTCCACATACTTTAGGAGGTAGTTACTATGTTGAAATCCGTTCTGAATAAATTTGCTGCTAATGAAAAAGTTACGTCTGACATGATCATGGGCGATATCCTGCGCATGCATCCGGAAGTCGTCGATACCCTCATCGGTCAGGGCATGCACTGCCTGGGCTGCCCGTCTTCCCAGCAGGAAAGCCTGGCAAACGCCTGCTTCGTCCATGGCCTCGACCCGGAAATTGTTACCAAAGCCGTCAACGTTGCCATTGAAGCAAACAAACAGTAAGAGACGATAAGAGGAGGAAACGACAATGAGCGCATTTTTAGGCCCTATCCATTTTTGGCTTTACAATAAAATCCAGTTCCAGGAAAGCTTGATCGACGAACTCGTCCGCGTTGCCACAGCGCAGGGCTGGTCCGATGAAGACTTGGCTGATAAATACTGCAGCAAAGACCGCCGCAAACTCGATGAAGTCATCGATGAAGCGAACATCCACGGCTGGCTCCAGTCCCGCATCCACGACGCCGAAGGCCGCTATGCCGCTTTCGTCCTCGCCGTTGCCGGCAATGATGATGCCCGCCTGGAAGCACTAAAAAAAGCCGCTTACGACTTCGGTGCCAGCCAGAACCTGAGCGCCGCTACGGCACCGGAAGCCTTCCACCGCCTGGACGACCTGCTCCTCGACGGCATGCCCTGCGACCAGGTCAACCGCGTCCGCGAAAGCGACGACAACCGCATCGCCTGGGACCGCACGATGGACCTGCACAGCGATTTCTGGCAGGGCCGCGGCGACCTCTACTATGCCCTGCGCCAGTCCTTAGTCGAAGGCATTCTCGCCGGCACGGACTACACTATGGTCAGCCCGGCTGACGGCCAGTACGAAATCGTCAAAAAAGCTGCGTAAATACGAAAGGGGAGAGAACATCATGTACTGTACAGAAGTTATGGTCAAACAGCATGCCAACATTTCCCGCATGCTGAAAGTCATCAAAGAAATTTGCTGCGGCATCCTCGAAGGAGCTGAAATCGATCAGAAAGAATTCGCGGAAATCCTCGATTTCATCCGCCGCTATGCCGATGGCCATCATCATCGCCGGGAAGAACTCGTTCTCTTCCCGGAAATGGTCGACCATCTTGAAGAAGTCGCATCGATCATCATCAAACACGGCATGCTCGTCGAACACGACCTCGTCCGCGCCCACGTCCGCGCCCTCGACGAAGCTCTCAAACTCTACGCCGAAGAACCGAAGACGGAATATAAACTGCAGATCATCACGGAAGCCATGGCCTATGCCAACCGCCTGCAGCAGCACGTCGAAAAAGAAAACAACGTCGTCTATCCCCTGGCCGACCGCGGCCTCTCGGACGACATCAAAAATAAGATTGACACCACCGTCCACGAAATGGAAGCCGAAGAAGGCCCGGACTTCGCCAAAGGCTACATGGACCTCCTGGACCGCCTGGAAAAGAAATACCATATAACTACAAACTAAAGACTACAAACTACAAGGGCTCGTCGCTTAATGCGGCAGCCCTTTTTTGGCACGATGACAGAATCTGTCTACGGGCGTGTGTATAATCTACAGTAGCTTAAAGATTTGAGTGTATTTCGAAAGGTGGAATCTTTATGAAAAAACTTTGTACTGTTTTCTTTACCTTGCTGCTGCTGGCCTTTGCTTCTGTGGCTTCGGCCAATTATCCGTACTACCTGAACGGCAATTCGGACTATGTCCGCGTGGACGGCCATATGGGCACGGCCTGGTATGTAGACAAGACGTCGCTGGTCAACCAGATGTACGCCCCGCCCTATTACAAGTTGGCCATCAATGTCGTTACAGCCAAAAGCGCCGTCGGTGACGAAAACGATTTCTACAACGGCGGCGAAGGCGAAATCGTCGGCGTCAAGACCTACTACTTCTACTACAACATGGATTCAGACCGCATGTGCGTCCTCGACAACAACGGCGATTGGCGCTACCTGGACCCGCAAGGCAGCTGGGCCGCCACCGGCGTCGCCCTGCCGGCCGGCCAGATGGCTTTCGAATTAGCCTACGGCCGCAGCTTCTATTGATTTAGCAAACATCGTAGTTCGTTCATCGATGGGCTCGCTGGCGCATCGCTCGGACTCAGATGGCGCTGCGCGCCTTTAAACTCAAAGTGACAATGACGCTTTGGGATGCCCTCAGCGCATAGCGGGTCGCCCACACGGCGACCCCTACAACGATGGCGCTGTGTGCCTTTGTCATCAAACTGACAATGCGTCCTCGGGTGGCCCCTGCGGCGCATAGCGGACGCCCATACAAGGTCGCCTTGTGGCGACTATTAAATAATCACGTGGCTAAGCCCGTCGCGTAGGGGGCGCCATAATGTCAAGAATAACATCGTTTACATTTTGTGCAAGGACATCCTTTACACTTTATGCAAGCACATCGTTTACAAATTTCTTCTTATTGAAGCTTTAATTTTCCTTCTAAACGAGGATTGTTGTGAATCAGATAAGCCCGTTTCATCAGGAATACTTGTTTATTTACGTCAATCTTCCCGATGATGAATTACCTAAAGTACAAGGTTAAAATGGAGTTTCCATCCAACTTTGTCTCCCGGACAGCGACAATTTTGTTGCCTAATGCTTCACTGAGAAAGTAGCCTTGTCCTCCGTAGGTGAGATAGCCGGAACTTTTGATGCGCCTTAAAAAGAATGGCAGCGTCTTTGGGTTTTCAAGGCGAAGTGACCGATGAAATCGGTTTGCCACATGTCGTTAGGAGCTTCTTTTTCGAAACGTGTATAAGGTGTAGCTGCCTGACTGGCGTCCGGTGTGATCAAGCCGTACCGATGAAAGATATTGTTAATGGTACGGACACAGGGAACGTTTGGAATACCTTGTCGTTTCAAAAGGGTATGGACAACTAAGGCACACGCGTCATAATTTTCTTTTCGTGTCTTGATGACCAGTGCTTCCATTTCAGGGGATGTGCGATTGGCACGGTGATGAGGTTCTCGTGAAAGTTCTTCACAAGAAGAATTTTCACGATACCTCTTAATCCACTTGTCTCCTGTAGGACGACTGATTCCATATTCAAGACAAAGGGCTTTTTTGCTCTTCTCATGAGCAAGTACCCGTTCAACGAATTCTTTGCGTAACATAGATTTGGTGACATTCCTTTCTTCCCATGGTATAAGAATCAACTCCTTCTTATGCCTAAAAGTATCACTTTTTTCAGTAGGGGGAAGACCCCTATTTATGTAAACTATGTTATTGCACATAACACACACGGCGATCCCTACGAAATTGCAGGCAGGCGATATTAATTTTTTATACGATCGTAGAGGCGCACATAATCGGACACAAACGTGGCGTGTCCCTGACCGCCCGTAGGGGTTCGCGTGTGGCGAACCCGCGCGAATCCTGTGCATAGCCGGAATTTATGACAGGTGGCACACGGTCGTAATACAATCCAGAGTTCAAAGTGGCATAGCCGCCTATGAGTCCGAGGTAATGAGTAAGAAAGTGTTTTAAAATGGGTGATTCCATGATATAATTATATACTATGCAATACTATGTCTTTTTGTATTGGAGGTATTTGAATGGCTACAGTTCAGGAAAAGATTGACCAGCTCCATGAAAAGCTCGCGAAGATCGAGCTGGGCGGCGGTCAGAAGCGAATTGATTCGCAGCATAAAAAAGGCAAGATGACAGCCCGGGAACGGCTGGCCAAACTGTTCGATGAAGGCAGCTTCACGGAAATGGGGCAGTTCATCCATCATCGCTGCACGAATTTCAACATGCAGGAAAAGGAAATCCCCGGCGACGGCGTCGTCACGGGTTACGGTACGGTCCGGGGCCGTCTGGTCTTTGCCTATGCCGAAGATTTCACTGTCGAAGGCGGTTCGCTCGGCGAAATGCACGCCCATAAGATCGCCCAGATGCAGGAAATGGCCCTCAAGATGGGCGCACCGGTTATCGGTATCAATGATTCCGGTGGTGCCCGCATCCAGGAAGGCGTCGATGCCCTTTCCGGCTTCGGCCGCATTTTTATGAATAATACGAAGGCGTCCGGCGTCATCCCGCAGATCGCCGTCATCATGGGGCCCTGCGCCGGCGGTGCCGTTTACAGCCCGGCTCTGATGGACTTCGTCTTCATGGTCAAGAATACGTCAGATATGTTCCTTACGGGTCCGGCAGTCATCAAGTCGGTCACAGCCGAAGAAGTGACGGCTGAAGAACTGGGCGGCGCTATGACGCACAGCTCTGTTTCCGGCGTCGCTCATTTCGCCTGCGAAAGTGAAGACGACTGTATCGAAAAAATCAAGGCCCTCCTCGACTTCCTGCCGAGCAACAACATGGAAGAAGCGCCGGTCGTCGATTCCGACGATGACCCGAATCGCGAAGATGAAAGCCTGAATTCCGTCATCCCCGACAACAGCAGCATGCCTTATGATATGCTCGATGTCATCCGTTCCTGCGTCGATGACGGCCATGTCTTCCAGATTATGGCAAACTACGCCCTCAATATCATCACCTGCTTTGCCCGCTTCGACGGTCAGACCGTCGGCATCATCGCCAACCAGCCGAAGTTCCTCGCCGGCTGCCTGGATATCAATGCGTCGGATAAAGCGGCCCGCTTCATCCGCTTCTGCGACAGCTTCAACATCCCTGTCGTCACTTTCGTCGATGTACCGGGCTTTTTACCGGGGACGACCCAGGAATACGGCGGCATCATCCGCCACGGCGCCAAGATGCTCTACGCCTACTGCGAAGCGACGGTGCCGAAGATCACTGTCGTCACGCGCAAAGCCTACGGCGGTGCCTACATCGCCATGTGCTGCCGTCAGCTCGGCGCCGACATGGTCATGGCCTGGCCGTCGGCTGAAATCGCCGTTATGGGTCCTGACGGGGCAGCGAACATCATTTTCAAGCACGATCCGGAAAAGGAAAAGAAGAAACAGGAATATATCGAAGAATTCTCTACGCCTTATAAAGCGGCTGAACACGGTCAGATTGACTGCGTCATCGAACCGAAGGAAACGCGTCCCCGCATCATCAGCGCTTTGGCGATGCTCTACAGCAAACGGGAAGAAAAGCCGTCCAAGAAACACGGCAATATGCCGTTGTAAGGAGGCTGTCTCATGATTGAAATTCTATTTGCCGTCATCGCCCTCTTGATCGTCATGACCTTGGTCCTCTGCAAGTACTATAACTCGCGCTTCAGTGCCCTGGAAGGGAAACTGCAGGATGTCGCAGAATACCAGAAGAGCGTCAAAGAATTGGCGGAAGCCGTCCACGACTTGAAGGACGCGGTGAAATCTGAAAAAACGGTCCCACAGGCTTCGGAAAAAGCGGAAGAAGAAAAAAAGGAACTGGCCAATCCCGTCGTCCCTGTCGGCCAGCGCCAGCCTGCTGTCGTCGCAGCCCGTCCCATGACGGTTGTTAAAGCGGAAAAGGCAGCGGCAGCAGAAGAAGAAGGCGTGCCGGACGAAGTCGTCGCCGTCATCATGGCTGCCGTCGCAGCGGCTGGCTATTCACCGGCCGCTATCCGTTCCATCCGTCCCCAGCGGCGCGGTTACAAGCGTCATCGGGAAAACTGGGCCATGGCAGCTCGTCTGGGCGGCATGAATCGCTGATTTCTGAATTTACTATCCAGGAGGATTTACGATATGAAAAAGTTTAAGGTTACAGTCAATGGCAAAGCATATGAAGTAGAAGTCGAAGAAGTCGGCGGCGCCGC
>ERZ779697.927-NODE-927-length-12434-cov-4.12449_pt1 | contig 12434 bp, 8 predicted proteins | sample MGYA00511881_ERZ779697 | MGnify/ENA primary metagenome ERZ779697 (study PRJEB29588, sample SAMEA2148105) | human gut metagenome | biome: human gut; feature: human-associated habitat; material: faeces | place: Denmark | collected 2008/2010 ... | reverse complement strand
GAGATACTGTGTCGGAACAATGTCTCGCAAAAATGGGCTTTTTAAGGGACGACTAACTAAACAGATAAGTACTCAAAAAATAGTCTATGTACCATTATTGTATGGAAGTAAGTTCTATCTCTTTATATTGGTATAATAGCATTTATTATCCGTGAAATAGTCGTATCAGGCACTGTTTAGAGTGGTGATACGACCATTTATTTTGTCTGAATGAGGCTATCCAAAAATTCAAATTTACAATTAATCAAAATTGAATTTAAGTATGCCCTTATCGGGAGAAAATTAAGTTGCCAAGCGTCTAAAAGTTTTTTATTAAATCGTAAGTATTTTCGTAGATTCCTCGCCAAATTGCGAAATTACACGAACTGCGATTTTTCGGCCTTTCTGTCTTTCTATCGGTCGGCTTCGGAAATCATAAAGTGTATCCCAAACTTCTTCATTGAAGTTAAGGCGCAAGGTTACTTCCGCTTTCTTTTTAGTTGATTTAGGTGCCACAGACTGCAACCCCTTTCGCCACGCATTAAACTCTTTCTTTGAGCCGCCGCAAAAATGCAAACCACGGACAATGAACTGCTCACCGTTGTAGTTGTCATCTATTTCCCAATAAGCAATGTCCTCAACCGAACGGGGCTTAACTATATCTTTTATCGGATCATAAATATCAAGTCCTTGAATTTCTACATGAACTGTTTTTCCGCCTTCGTCCTCAACGATGGCAATATCAGGTTCACCAATTGTAATAAACGCACCGGCGCCCTTGTCTTTCTTGAGCAATCCGTCCTGCATCAGGTCATCGTGCATACGCACTTTGCTTACGGTATATAAGCCAAGGTTATAGTCCTTCTCATTGATGTTGTCTTCAAACGAAAATCCGAGGATGCACAACCACGAGGCTCCTTCATTCTGAGCAATGGGACGGAATTCCTTTAAGGCTTCACTTACAGCCCGTTTGCTAACAGTACCGAATTTAGGTCCTATATGGAAATAGGCCAAACGCTCTTTTCCCTCAGCGTCTTTATAATAACCTTTAGCGTTCAAATAAGGATTAGCCACAGCTTCAATATCGTAGAATATGGCCTGTTCGTTCTTCGCTCCGTTACGGATGCCAGAAGATTTCAAATGAGCAAAAATCTGTTCCTGGAAATCTTCCGCTTCGTTTTGTTCTTCCACACCTATGTCGTCAGGATTGACCACATTGAAACTTTGCAAGGTTTCAACAGTAAATGGTCCTGCCACACGAATTTTCTTTTTATCTTCCTTCGGCTGGTCATACAGGATTTCTTCATCCGGTTCAAGGTCATTGGCCAGTGACTTCAACGTGATATGCGGAACTTTTTTATAAACAAATCCTTGGCGAATATTGCCATTCTCTTTATCAAATAATTCATAATAAGGGAATACTGCAGTAATCAATCGCTTTTTGGCAATGTTTAAAGCAATGCGCGATGTGTCTATTGTAATCCAACGTCTACCCCACTGCTCTGCTACATAAGCAGTTGTTCCACTACCACAAGTAGGGTCAAGAATTAAATCACCAGGGTCGGTGGTCATTAATACACAGCGTTGAATAGGTTTAATAGCAGATTGAACTATATATAATTTATCTTCTCCAGAGAAACCAGCAATAGCTGTATCTAACCATTGTTCCGTTATCGGTATAACTGGAAAATCATCGACATATCTTTTATAATTGATACCATTACCTTTTGCAATAATTCGATTCAGTTCTACTAATCGATCCAAACCCATTGGAGTCGTTTTCCAATGATTATTATCTCCACAATAGTAAATTTTGTCTTTATACTTATATTTGCATGTACAATTTGTACTAAATCCCTGTGAACGTAAATTTTGAGAAGAAAATATACGCCATCCTGATGGAATTTTAGTATTATCGTTAATCTCTTCTATAGTCATTTTCCTCCAATCTTTACCATCTGGTGATTCTATGAATACGTAACTATCTAGCAATTTTGTATCCTTAGGTATATAAAGCTGGCGATATTTTATCATCTCTTTATTTTTAGCATACCATAAAATATAATCACCGCTTATTGTCAATAATTTAGTTGCTTGCCCTGTCGTTTTCTTAAAAAATATTTGTCTACAGAAATTCTCACTTCCAAATACTTCATCCATCAAGCACCGCACAAGATGCAAATTATCATCCGAAATCTGCACAAAGCATGAACCTGATTCAGTAAGAAGTTCACGGGCCAACACCAAACGGTCGCGCAAATAAGACAAATAACTATGGATGCCCACTTCCCAAGTATCGCGAAAAGCCTTAATCATTTCCGGCTCTCCAGAGAGCGACTCGTCATTGTCCTTGACATCACGGTTGTTGAGCTTCATCTGCCAGTTAGAACCATACTTAATGCCATATGGTGGATCTATATAAATCATCTGCACACGGCCTGCCATGCCTTCACGCTGCAGCAAGGAATTCATAACCAACAGAGAATCTCCCTGAATCAGACGGTTACGCCAATCCTCATTGTGCCGGTAATACTCTGTGATGCGCTGTAATTCGTCTTCATAAACAGTCGGCGGCAATTCATTTCCAAAAAGAGAAGCCACGCCGGCAGCATTATCGTCTACCTTCAATGTGTAGAGTTGACTAATGAGCATTTCCGGGTTAATCTCCTCATGGCGATACAAAGAGCGGGTATCCACACGCAGGTCGGGAGATTGCGTATCCTCATTATCGTTCTTATATTTCCCTAACCAATAAAGTTCAGGGTCGCGGCCACGGTCAAAATCATGCTTGAACTGCTTGTATAGTCCTTCAGCAGTCATTGTTTCTGTTACCAAAGATTCTTCTCCGGCAAGTTCGGTAGTAGGAATGGATGCACGCTGTTCTTCGTCATGCTTAATGGCACCTACCGGGTATATATTGTTGTTCTTGTTGCTCATAATGAATTGATTTTATGAATGAGAATTGCTTTTATGTTATCTATGTCTGAGACTTCTACAAAATCCCAAATGCCGTATGTCTCCAGATTGTTTGCAGCCGGCAGCCAAAAGTCCTTGGCATATTTACGTTTAAAGTCCTTATGCCCCAATCGGTCGTTAGATAAGCCTGAAATCTCAATAATAAGATTTACTTCCTTACCGCTTCCGGTCATGACCACTGCAATAAAGTCGGGTACATACATGTGTTCAATGGCTCCAACGAGATATGGTATCTTAAAGTCGAGAAAATGATTCTTCACGTAACTTTTCACCTGCGGCAGTTCTTCGAGCGTCTTGGCGGCAATCTGTTCCCACGAATCAGTGTCAGCAACTACATAATTGACATGACTTTTCTTTGTTGGATAAACTTCTTTTGAGGTTGCTCCAAAAACGTATTTTGTACTTCCCGACGGGTTATAATAATTCAGAATTGCCTTTATTTGCTCCTTATCCGTATTGGCACGCCTGATTCCCTCATAAATTGAAGTAGCTGTTTCCTTTTGATTCCAGAAAATGATCAAGCGACGTATTTCCTTAGAACCATCACCGCCAATAATCTCTACCTGTGTATCATACCATTTTTCAACCACCCGCTTCAACTGACCAAACAACTGAAACTCACGGCCTTTATCATGGTCGGTATAATACTGCTGTATCAGCCTTTGCGTCAGGACATAAACTACTTGCGCATCCCGAAGCTCACGGTAATCTTTTTTCAAGACTTTGATTTCTTCGCCTATTGGAGTTGCCAAAATCGTTTCTTCTGGAATCTGAGTAAAGTTCAGTTTAAACTTCGGCTCTCCTGTATAGTCGGCTCCAATACGTCCAATTGTATTTTCACTGCGATAACCCACGATATTCGGAAACTTGATTTCATATTGTTTCCGGTCTTCAAGCGCACGAATAACAGTCTTAGGCTTTTGAGGAGGCGGTGTACCGGCACCACCACCCTTAAATGTCTTAAATGGTACGCCAATAATGTGAGCATATTCAGGAGGAAACTTCCAGACTATATTTTCCTTTTTATACTTCTTGATGTTTTTCAGCTCTATCTCGTTTCCGTCCTTGTCATACGGAACAAGATTATAGCTCTGACGGCGCAATGCACGACCGGCAACCTGTTCGCACAAAAGCTGCGAACCAAAAGCACGTACACCGCAAATATGAGTTACCGTGTTGGCATCCCAACCTTCAGTAAGCATTGAAACCGAAACAACCAGACGAATATCTTGTCCTAATTTACCCTGCTTGCCGACACTGTTTACCACTTCCCTGAGGATGTCTCCATCGGAAAGAGAATCCGCACTGCCAGAACCATGAAGTATGGCATATTCTTTCTTGAATTGCTGAATTTCATCAGCAAAAACTTTCTTAAATTCGTCATCAATAATTGAACCTGCCTCATCAATAGTAATGCTATCTATCAGTAGTGAAGGTTGTCTTTTCACAGGTACGCCATTTCTATAATTGGAGAAAATTTCAAAATGCCCGTCTACATAAACCATATTTCCTTTGCTGTCAACGGTTTCGTAACCTGCCATATACTTAAATACTTCCTTTGAAACCGTGGTGTTATTACATACTACAATAAACACAGGAGGTGCGGTAAATAAATTTCTTGCAGCTTCGTCATTCTGTCGAATTCCTTTGTCATAGTTTTCATAATCTTTGACAAACTGCTCTAAAGCAAGATTTAGCAAAGATGGAAGATTTGGTGCTTTCTCTCCCAAAGTTTGTTCTTCTCCGCTTTCTTTTGCTTCTTTCTTCTTTTTCCGTTGACCTTTTTTAGGCAATTCCTTGCTTATATGCTGATAGATATTGCGCAATTTAGGTTCATCCAAATCATGGGATGAATCCATGGCAGGCAAAAAAGGTATCTTTACCAAGCCACTTTCGATGGCATCGACCAGTCCGAAATCACTCACCACCCATGGGAATAAGGAGTAAGGAGTATATCCGGAACCTTTCAAATAATAAGGCGTGGCAGAAAGGTCGTAAACCTCTTGAACCTTATACCCAAGTTTTTTCATTTGGCGCAATCCCTCATACCATACCATTGCCTTCTTATTCTCTTCGTCAGTTTCCTGTTCTTCTTCTGACTTTTTCTTTGTGTTCGTACCCTTAGGCAAATAACAATGATGAGCCTCATCGTTAATTACGACAATGCGTTTCCCCTTCATGTTTTTACCCAACAATCGAGAAAAAACCGATGTAAATTCTTCCTTATCCTTTTGTTTAACCATTGCACAATTCTCATACTTCAGTTTCCCGTCAAAAGGACTTGATTTCTTTCCGGTATAAACTTTAGGTTCAAACTGATGATAATTGGTTATGGTTATCACAGAATTGAGTCCGCCGAGCAATCTCTCATATTTCTCAGGGATAAGCTCACGCTGATGATAATAGTCCAACTTATCATAAGCTGACTTACCTGATACATCAATATAAAGCACGCCCAGCCTGTCACGGATGGTAATGCCTGGTGCTACAATCAGAAAATGGTCAGCAAAACGAGTATCTTGCGGATTTTCTTTCTTATTGATGTAATGATACAATATGAGCATGGCCATCACCACGGTCTTTCCTGTTCCGGTAGCCATCTTAAATGCTGTACGAGGCAAAATGTCTTCGTATTTATCAGATATAGTTTCACGCCGCATATCCAAATCGTGAAGAATGCTTCGGCCAAGATTTGGATCACGCGGAGCTACTTCATTGAGATAAATTGCTGTTTCGACAGCTTCTCTTTGACAAAAGAAAAGAGATTTATTAAATTCCCGCTCAGGATTCAAAAACCAATAAGATAAAAGCTCATGAGTAGTGCGGGTGACTTTTGGATAATCCTGCTCTCTCCATTCTTTAACGACCTTTCTAATCGTATTTATAAAATCCGCGTTTTTATCTTCAATCTGAATTTCTTCTGCCGAAAACAATGATTTTGCAGACGAAGTATTTGGCATAACTGTCAGATTTGCCGCATACGGTCTTCTTCCCTTCAAGATTTTTGAATAATCTAGATTACCTTCAAGAGTTGTATCGTAATGCCATTTAGGCTCATCATATGGATTATTCAATATTGGACTAATATTTTTTATCTCCATTATATTTTATTTAGCTATAAAACTTGAACATTCTAAAAATAGCCATTAGTAAATTTCATTATCATAGGCTAAATTTAAGTTATTCTTTAAATGCAAATTTATTTATTTTTTTCGTAATAACATAATAAGAATAAAATGTTTTTTAATTAAATCTATATATCATTTTACAATCACATAAGCATAAGCCATATTTATACCAACATTACAAAAATCACAAAATTTATACATTAAATACAATAAAAAGACATTTATAATTTTAATGAGAAAAAATCGAAAGCAAAACATATCATTAGCATTAACAAACACGCAAAATATAAATTAAAACATCGTTAACTATAAGCAATATTGCATGTATAAGTTTCAAATCATTAACCTATCGTTTACGTGTCGTAAGTAGGCCACTTTTGAACTAAAAGTGGCCCACTTTTAGTTCGTAAACAGATGACTTTATTGCAATAAAGTGCAGTGTATTGGATTCTGATGAAAAACTCTGTTGTTTTTGGACTGAAAACAATAGAAAAATAAAGATAAACTCATTGAGTTTTAAGGCGTAACTCAATGAGTTTTTTTTATCCTGCTTGATTTTATAAAAAAATACGGAACCTGTAATGAAAAATAATATTAGAACAAGTGTTTTTTTAGAAAAAGAAAGATGGAAAGATGGTTATGAATGAGCATAAATTTCATAATTTTGCAAAACGAATAAATTACATTCGTATCAACATATCTTAAATATAACAGAATTATGAATACTCCATCATTAAATAAGATTTTAGACATTGTGAAAGATGCTTCAGGATTAATGAAGACAGATACATTTGAAATATCACAAAAGGAAGGATTTGCCAACATTGTAACATCGTCAGATGTTGCCGTGCAGGATTTTCTATGCAGCAAACTTAAACAACTTGTGCCCGGTAGCGGATTTCTGTGTGAAGAAGAAGACATGTGGGACACCACACACGAATATACATGGATAATAGACCCTATTGACGGAACGGCAAACTATAGTCGCGGCATTGCGCAGTGTGCGATATGCGTAGGTCTGAAACATAATGATGACATGGTTATTGGTGTTGTATACATTCCTATGGCAGGAGAAATGTTTTATGCGGAAAAAGGAAAAGGAGCTTTTCTTAACGGCCGGCAAATACATGTGTCTGATCGTCCTTTTGAGAACTCGCTGCTTTGCACAGCTCTGCCCGTTTATCATAAAGAATATGCACAGATATGTTCTGAAATTATTACTGAAGCTTTCGGCCGATGCAACGACATAAGGCGCTTCGGAGCATGTGCCCCGGAATTATGCTATCTGGCAATGGGACGCTGCGAATTGTATTTTGAATATCTGCTAAGTCCGTGGGACTATGCTGCAGCATCACTCATTGTTACAGAAGCAGGAGGAACAATAACGTCTGTTGACGGCTCACCGCTGAAACTGACACAAAAGAGCGGAGTTGTTGCTGCCAATAATGCGGACAACCACAGGATAATGACAGAGATTATAGGCAAGAAGATAAATACAGAACAACAGAAATAAATATCAAGAAAATTTTTGTCGTTTATTTCTCTGCCATCGGTAACAAGTACCAATATAGACTTCTTGCCGTACTATCTGCACTTATATTCAAATTTACAGAATTATCTGCATTTCCAACAGTCTGTCCACAGCATATAATTTACAAGAGATAAGCTTGAGCCCAAATCAGTCATTAGACCGCGCATAGTTTTATCTATTTGGTGCATTCTTGCTTTCAGTTGCCTTTTGTCCGCTTTTTCTTGATATAGCGCACTGTATCAAGAAAAAGCTAACGAAAATACAATATAATATAGAGAAAAAATCCCGACCGAATCCTAATAACAGATTTTGGTAAAAAAATAAGGACATAAGAAGATTATCTCAAAATCTGTCAAATGCCCTATATTCATGTTTACTCTGACTGAAACAGACATTACAGGCGGTCAAAATTCAGGAAACAATCCGTTGCGTCTCATTTCTTCATACTTTTCTGCGTCAAAAATATATGTGGCTAGTTTGCGCCCTGATGTAGAGTCAACCTTAACCAGCAAGCCTGTGTGGAGCATCTTACGCTCAAAACTTCTCTGATCAAACTTTACGCCAAATACCGCTTCATATAGAGTGCGCAGCTCTTTCATTGTAAATTCTTTAGGCAGAAGCCCAAAGGCCACAGGTCTGAAATGGACACGTTCGCGGAGACGGGTGATGGCATCTTTGAGTATTCTGGCATGATCAAAGGCTAAAGGAGGCACGTCATCAAGCGAGAACCAGCAAGCCTTAGACGCATCGTCGCCCGGACGCACATCGATAGTCCTTACAAGAGCGTAATGGGCAATGGTTATTACACGCTCTCGCGGATCACGGTCAGGCTCGCTATACGTTTGGAACTGCTCCATATATGCCCCTGTCAGTCCCGTTTCTTCTTCAAGTTCACGTTTGGCACCATCAGCTGCCGACTCGTCTATCTTAAGAAATCCTCCGGGAAAAGCCCAACAGCCCTTAAAAGGTTCTGAACCACGCTCAATGAGCAAAACCTGAAGACTTAGTCCGTTGAAGCCGAAAATAACACAGTCGACCGTAACAGACGGATGCGGATGCTTATATGTATATACCTTGTTTTCCATACTGTCTTTGTGCATTTATTATGCTACAAATATAAGAAATACACCGGACAAATCAAAATATAAGAAACAAAACTTTATATGCAATAAACAACATATTAAATAAAATACCGGAAATTATTATTACACTAACAAAGGACAATTACATACAACGAAATAATGTTTATAAAACAATGCCACCTTAGCCCAAAATCGTCATTAAGATTTGGAGTAAATAATAAAAAATAACTACCTTTACAGCCTGAAAAAATATAATAAAAAATATGGGAAAGAAGGAATATATCAATGCCAACCATGAATGGCTTGAAGCAAAGGCAATGGAAGAAGGAGTTAAGGCTTTGCCAAAAGGCATATACTACAAAGTGCTTTCAAACGGCAAAGACAATGGTGTTCACCCCACTCCACGAAGTATTGTTACGGCACACTACACAGGACGCACGATAGACGGCAAGACATTCGATTCAAGCATTGGCGGAACACCTGTAGCATTCAGGCTGTGCGACCTAATTGAGGGATGGATCATTGCAATGCAACACATGTGCATTGGCGACAAATGGGAAATATATATTCCGGCAGAACTAGGCTATGGCAAATTATCACAACCCGGAAGACCGGGCGGCTCAACTCTTATATTCGAAATAGAACTGCTCGGCATAGCATAAAAACACTGAAAAGCTCAACAGACGGCAGGGCTGTCGGTTGCAGACTCTATTCTGCAATATAAGGCCAGGAGTTCTTTATTGGCCTTGCCGTCAATACTCAAACTACGCTGCTCGTCAAAAAGATCCAAAGAAGGGGTGCACTCACCACACACATCTATGCCAATGACACTCTCATTTCGCAATATTATCGTAAGTAAACTCTCGAGAGAAGCCAGCGACATAGACCCCTGATCCCAGTTTGTTACTGCAGACTCTGTGTTGAGCACATCCTTGTCGACAGATATATAAACAGGCTCGTCTACATGTTCATGAGAAAAACTGCGCCATGCATCTTCATGCTCAATGACCGATTCACCATAAAACTTAACTCTACTTCTGTATTCATCCGGTACAGAATGGATAAGTTTGTCGGCAGCGCCAACAACGAGAACCTTACGCAGACAAGGATTAGTGTCAAGCATAGTTTTGACCCATGAACCGCACGAAAGCATCTCATCGAAGAGTGAAGGCTGCATGTCCGGATGATGGTCGAATAATACCATAGAGAACGGCTCGTTAATCTTGTCGGTCCACAGTTTGCTGACATAATGATAATTGCCAGAATCGATAAAATGCAGGCCATGAGGACTATATGACTCTATACGCTGACTTATTGCGCGGGCAGCTTCAGTGTCACAATAACAGTCGGTACCATTAAGATCCGTACAGTCAATCCAGCGGAAACGTCTGTTTGTCAGGAAACGTTCCTGCTCATACACATGCGTGAAATTCATCACTATTATTTCCGGTTTCATAGTGCAGTAAATACTTTTATATCCAAATAGTTTTTATTGGTGCCATGTCTGTAATGACAATTAAACGGCATGCGGCGTGACATAAAGACGCTACACTGAACCGCTATAATTGACAGCCAGAAAGCTGTCGGCATTGAAGTTGTATAAAGTTGCTATTATCGCGGTGCTCTCAATTCCCAAAATGCCACTGCTGCTGCAGCTGCAACATTAAGAGAGTCAACCTGATGCGACATAGGAATGCGCACCACATAATCAGCCTTGCAGATAGCCTCATTAGGCAGACCGTCGCCTTCAGTACCCATAATGAGCGCAAGCCGCGGCTCATCTTTCAGTGGTTTATAGTCAAGAGGAACAGAACGGTCTGTAAGTGCCATTGCTGCTGTACGGAAACCGAGACGAGATAACTCTCCGAACGGATCATCGCACCATGTCCATGGCACAAGAAAAACCGAACCCATAGACACTCTTACAGCACGGCGGTTAAGAGGGTCGCATGAGTCAGGGGTAACAAGTACGGCATCAATGCCAAGGGCTGCCGCAGAACGGAATATTGCACCAATGTTTGTTGTGTCGACAACTCCATGAATGACAACTACACGTTTGGCATCGCTGCATACATCACTTACAGATTTCATTACAGGGCGACGCATTGCACAAAGCACTCCACGTGTAAGAGTGTAGCCCGTAAGATTTGACAGCACATCACGTTCACCGGTATATATGGGCAAATCGCCTACGTGCTCAATTATATCTGCGGCATCACCGGTTATATGCTTGCGCTCGCACATAAGTGCCACAGGCTCATATCCGGCATCCAACGCCACACGGATAACTTTAGGACTCTCAACTATGAACAGTCCTTTATCCGGTTCAACACGATTGCGCAACTGAGCCTCGGTAAGCTTACTGAATATCTCAACCCCAGGATGGTTTAATGTTGTTATCTCTATTACAGACATACAGAAATAATAATCTTTTTACTTTTGTATAATGTGATACAAAAATACCATTTATTTACAATAATATGCAATAACGACGCTGTGAAAGAATATAATAACGTATTGTTTTTTATAGAAGTTATCAGATGTTAACGTTAATTTGCTTGAATATCTAAAGAAAGGTTTAAGTAATTAATTATTGGATGTCAGAACTTTGTACAGGCGATAAATAAAAGCCATACTTGTAAAAAGTAATAAATAAAAAACCTGCCGCGCATAAATACGCGGCAGGGCAATCGCTAAATCCAATACGGACACTCACGTGCCCCAAAAAGAAACCAACACGACACTCACGTGTCAAAAAATAAAAGGAAAATCACAATAATGCGCCGCTTTCTGCCATATCATAAATACTTATAGATCAGCGACAGTCACATTTGGCGGCGCAAAACCATATCTGTCTTAACATATCATTGAAAAAGGAGACAAATTCTTAAATTCTACCGTCATACACATATGACAACTCTTATACTTATACCCATGCATACTATAGGTTGTTCAAATAGGTGCATGGTTATCCTTATACGCTGAGAGAAAATGGTTTGCTTATTTAATTAACATATTAAAAATTCGGATAGATGCATAATATCATCATAAATTACTCGTCCGGCAAACCCAATTCCATTCTTTGTCGGCGCAGATCAAGTTCACGTTTCATATGTTCTTTCCTTTCCGTCATCATATCCTGCCATTTTTCATACTGGTTGTCGTCAAGAATTTTTTTCATTTCTTTTTCCATTTTCTCCTCGCGATTTTTTATTTCTTTCTCTATATCGCGTGAGTCAGTGACACCATTTTCCATATCAGGACGAGCGCCGGGTCTTTCGCCTTCAGGTCGCATGCCTCTGGGTCGCATACCACGACCACCCATACCTGGTTTGGCACCTTTATCACCTGATGCGTCTGCTTTGTCGGTCATAGCCTTCGCCTCTTTGAGGTTTAGCTTATATACCTTTTTATATTGTTTATCAGTAAGCTCCAACTCATCTTTCATTTTGTCTGTAATTTCGCGTGCCGATGTTTCAGGATCAACAACCTTTCTCATTGGCGGCTTTCGATCTATCTGCTCTTGCGCAAACGTCCAAGGCATACAATATGCAGTAAACATAAATGTTGCACAAGACATGATAACAACTAACTTATTCATACAATAAATCTGTTTTATGTAAGTTTTCGCGGACAAAATTAATAAAAGTGTAAGTTAAATAAAAATATAATCAACAAATCAAGACATTAGTGTCCCGTTAAAATGGGACGAGTTAAACAATTAATCAAAAAGCCCCG
>ERZ779697.926-NODE-926-length-12472-cov-1.84062_pt1 | contig 12472 bp, 17 predicted proteins | sample MGYA00511881_ERZ779697 | MGnify/ENA primary metagenome ERZ779697 (study PRJEB29588, sample SAMEA2148105) | human gut metagenome | biome: human gut; feature: human-associated habitat; material: faeces | place: Denmark | collected 2008/2010 ... | reverse complement strand
ACCTGAGCCTTACAAGGGCAAGGGTATCAAGTATGTGGATGAGACTATCAGACGTAAAGTTGGTAAGACTGGTAAGAAATAATAAAGGAGTGAGATAAGATGATTAATAAAGAATCAAGAAGCGCAATTCGTGTAAAGAAGCATATGCGTGTTCGTAATCGTTTAGCTGGAACAACAGAGAGACCACGTTTAGCTGTATTCAGAAGTAATAATCATATGTACGCTCAGATTATTGATGATTCAGTTGGTAAGACATTAGTAGCAGCATCTACAACAGAGAAGGCTATTAAGGATGAGCTTGAGAAGACAAATGATGTTGATGCAGCAGCTTACGTTGGTAAGGTTATTGCTGAGAGAGCACTTGAGAAGGGTATCAAGACTGTTATCTATGATAGAGGCGGTTTCGTATACCACGGTAAGGTTCAGGCATTAGCAGATGCAGCGAGAGAAGCTGGTCTGGAATTCTAGTAAGGAGGAAGAACAACGTATGAAGCGTGAAATAATTGATGCAAGTAAGTTAGAGTTAGAAGATAAAGTTGTTGCCATCAAGCGTGTAACAAAGGTTGTTAAGGGTGGACGTAATTCTAGAGTTGCAGCTCTCGTAGTTGTTGGTGATAGAAATGGCCACGTTGGCGTTGGTGTTGGCAAGGCAGTTGAGACTCCAGAAGCTATCCGTAAGGGTAAGGAGGATGCTGCAAAGCATTTAGTTACAGTTCCTGTAAATGAAGTTGGTAGTATCCCTTACGACTGGAATGGACAGTTCGGCAGTGCTTCAGTTCTTCTGAAGACAGCTCCAGAAGGTACTGGTATCATCGCTGGTGGTCCTGCTCGTAGCGTACTTGAGCTTGCAGGATATAAGAACATCCGTACAAAGTCCTTAGGATCAAACAACAAGCAGAACGTAGTTCTTGCAACAATCAAGGGCCTTACAGAGATCAAGAACCCAGAGGATATCGCAAGACTTCGTGGAAAATCTGTTGATGAGATACTTAACTAAGGAGGTATTAGAAGATGGCAGATAAGTTAAAGGTAACTTTGGTAAAGTCCCCTATCGGTGCTGTACCAAAGCATAGAAAGACAGTAGAGGCTCTTGGACTTAAGAAGGTTAATAAGTCAGTAGAGCTCCCAAATAACGCTGCAACACTTGGAATGGTTAAGCAGGTAAGTTATATGGTAAAGGTTGAGGAAGTATAAGAGAAGGAGGATACGCAGATCATGGATTTATCTACATTAAAGCCGGCTGAAGGCTCAAAGCACAGTGCTAATTTCCGTGTAGGCCGTGGACATGGTTCAGGAAATGGCAAGACTGCAGGTAAGGGACATAAGGGTCAGAAGGCACGTTCTGGATCACCTAGACCAGGTTTCGAAGGTGGACAGATGCCATTATATAGACGTCTTCCTAAGAGAGGCTTTAATTGCATCAATCACAAAGAGATCGTTGCAATCAATGTATCAGCTCTTGAGAGATTCGAGGATGGCTCAGACGTAACTGTTGAGACATTAGTAGAGGCAGGTATCATTAAGAATCCTCGTGATGGAGTTAAGATTCTTGGAAATGGAGAGTTAACTAAAAAGCTCAATGTTAAGGCTAATGCTTTTTCAAAGTCAGCAGCTGAGAAAATTGAAGCTCTTGGCGGAAAAGCAGAGGTGATGTAATATGTTCAAAACCTTAATCAATGCATTTAAGGTACAGGATATACGAAGAAGACTTTTATATACGTTCTTCATTCTCGTGGTAGTCAGACTTGGTAGTCTGATTACCGTTCCGGGAATAAGTGCGGATGCAATAAGAGAGTACATGCAGAATGCACTCGGTGATTCACTGAACATCTTCAGTTCATTCACCGGAGGATCGTTCGAGCAGATGTCGATCTTTGCATTGTCGGTAACACCTTACATTACAGCTTCCATCATCATACAGCTTCTCACCATTGCTATACCGGCTTTGGAAGAACTGCAGAAAGACGGAGAAGATGGTAGAAAGAAGATCACCGCTATCACAAGATATATGACAGTAGGTCTTGCTATTCTTGAGAGTGCTGGTCTTGTAGTAGGATTTGGAAACAAGGGAGTCATTGAGAATTATAACTTCTGGACAGTTCTTTGCATCGTAGTCATTCTTACGGCAGGAAGTGCTATAGTAATGTGGCTTGGCGAGAGAGCAACAGAGAAGGGTGTTGGCAATGGTATATCAGTAATCCTTCTGATAAACATCGTTTCAACAATGCCAAATGACTTCAAGAATTTATACACACAGTTCATGAAGGGCAGAGACTTTGTAAGATTTACACTTGTAGGGCTCATTATCCTTGCAGTTGTAGTTATTACAGTAGTATTTGTATGTGCACTTCAGGGCGCAGAGAGAAGAATTCCTGTACAGTATGCCAAGACAGTAAGAGGAAGAAAGACGATGGGAGGACAGTCCTCTCATATTCCACTTAAGGTCAATACTGCAGGTGTTATTCCGGTCATCTTTGCATCATCCATACTGTCTGTTCCACAGATCGTAGTGAATCTGTTCAACATCAAGACATCTGGTGTAGGAGCAAAGATAATCCAGGGTATGAGTCAGGGCTACTGGTTTAACAGATCTTATCCTTGGGCATCGATCGGTTTGATCGTATATATTTTACTTGTGTTCTTCTTCGCATATTTCTACACAGCGATCACATTCAATCCAATGGAGATTGCCAACAATATGAAGAAGAGTGGCGGTTTTGTCCCTGGTATAAGACCTGGACAGTCAACACAGGATTACCTTAATAAGATTTTAAACTACATCATATTTATAGGTGCTGTAGGACTTATCATAGTAGCATGTATACCAATGTTCTTCAGTGGTTTCTTTGGAGCAAATGTTTCATTTGGAGGAACATCACTTATCATCGTTGTAGGTGTTGTTATAGAGACAATTAAGAATATTGAGTCACGTATGCTGGTAAGGAACTATCAGGGATTCCTTTTAGACTAAAATATGACGTGGCAATAAACACGAATGGGAGTGTGCCGTATAGTACACTTCCTATTCGTGTATTATAGAGAGAATAGTATTTGATAAGAATGGGAAACGTTCAAAAAAATGGAGGTTGAATATATGAAGATAATCATGTTAGGCGCACCGGGCGCAGGCAAGGGAACACAGGCAAAGATGATCGCTGCAAAGTACGGCGTACCACATATCTCAACAGGAGATATATTCAGAGCGAACATAAAGAACGGCACAGAGCTTGGTGCAAAGGCAAAGGAGTACATGGATAAGGGACTTCTTGTACCAGATGAGCTCGTTGTCGACTTGGTAATAGATAGATTCAAGGCTGATGACTGTGCAAAGGGATATATCCTTGACGGATTCCCAAGAACTATCCCACAGGCAGAGGCACTTGACAAGGCACTCTCAGCAATCGGCGATTCAGTTGATTACGCTATCAATGTTGAGGTACCTGATGAGAATATCATCGAGAGAATGTCAGGCAGACGTGCATGTGTAGGTTGTGGAGCAACATACCATATCGTATACAACCCAACAAAAGTTGAGGGCAAGTGTGATGCATGTGGAGCTGATCTCATCCTTAGAGACGATGATAAGCCAGAGACAGTAGAGAAGAGACTTAATGTATATCATGAGCAGACACAGCCTCTCATCGATTACTACAAGGCAAAGGGCATCCTGAAAGAGGTTGACGGAACTGTAGATATGAAGGATGTATTCGCTGCTATCACTGATATATTAGGTGAGTAAATATGAAGGGTATTTCCATAAAATCCCAGGAAGAGATTGAGCTTATGAGAGAGGCTGGAAGAATTCTGGCGATAACTCATGAGGAGATGAGAAAAGCATTGAAGCCGGGAATGACCACATATGATATAGATAAGCTCGGTGAAGAGGTTATCAGAAGTTATCACTGTGAACCATCATTTCTGAACTATCAGGGATATCCGGCGTCGGTGTGTGTATCTGTAAATGATGAGGTGGTACACGGAATTCCATCAAAGAACAGAGTGCTTCAGGATGGAGATATAGTAAGTCTTGATGCCGGTGTTATCTATAAGGGTTACCATTCAGACTCAGCCAGAACATATGGAGTTGGCGAGATATCTGATATGGCAAAGTATCTCATAGAGGCAACGAAGCAAAGCTTCTTTGAAGGACTGTCAGCGGCCCGTGCGGGAAATCATGTGCGGGATATAGGAATAGCGGTCGAGTCCTATGCCGATGAGTGTGGACTTGGAGTTGTTGTCGATCTGGTGGGACATGGAGTTGGAAAAAATCTTCATGAAGAGCCGGAGGTCCCAAACTTCGCAACAAGAAGAAGAGGACCGAAGCTGAAAGCAGGAATGACGATAGCGATAGAACCGATGATCACACTTGGCGATTACGAAGTGAAGTGGATGCCGGATGGATGGACGGTCGTCACCGCAGACAAATCACTGGCGGCACATTATGAGAATACAATACTTATAACAGATGGAGAGCCTGAGATACTTTCAAGGGCCGATGGAATTGAGCTGTAGATGTGATATCATATGTCGTCGTTCGTAAGCACGATGACATATTCATTATATCATGGAGAACTCATAAGTTGATTTATATATATAGGAGGATTTTTGAAAATGTCAAAAGCAGATGTAATTGAAGTAGAAGGAACAGTAGTTGAGAAACTTCCAAATGCCATGTTTCAGGTAGAACTTGAGAATGGACACAAGGTTCTTGCTCATATAAGTGGAAAGCTGAGAATGAATTATATAAAGATTCTTCCTGGCGACAAAGTTACAATAGAGTTATCACCATACGATCTTACCAAGGGAAGAATCGTTTGGAGAGATAAATAATAAAAAAATGAATTTCCCTATTGCATTTTATCAATGAAAATGATAGAATGCTAATTCGTAGCGGACTTTTTTTGAAAGGAGAGTTTCTAATGAAGGTTAGAGCATCAGTAAAACCTATCTGCGATAAGTGCAAAGTTATCAAGAGAAAGGGAATCGTTAGAGTTATCTGCGAGAATCCAAAGCACAAGCAGCGTCAGGGTTAATCAAAAAAGGAAAAGAAGTATATGGATGATAGCCCATCCGGAAGTATACTTATTTTCGTGCGTCAGTACATATATCTAATGTACTGTATTATTTAAAAGCGGCTGTGGCATACGTAGATATGCCAATACAATTATAGAAATATACAACTTAGTTGAAGTTTGCGGTGTATGCATTTCACCCCATAGCGTGTGCTATGGGATACATTTGTGGATTCAGCTTAAAAGAAGATTTTACGGAGGTTATTATAATGGCTCGTATTTCAGGTGTTGATTTACCAAGAGAGAAACGTGTTGAAATTGGTCTTACTTATATCTATGGTATCGGACTTCCTTCATCACAGCGTATTCTTAAGGAAGCAAACGTTAATCCTGATACACGTTGCGCAGATCTGACTGACGATGAGGTTAGAAGACTCAGCGAGGTTATCAAGGCAACTCAGGTAGTAGAGGGAGATTTACGTAGAGAGATAGGCTTCAATATTAAGCGTTTACAGGAGATTGCTTGCTATCGTGGTAAGCGTCATAGACAGGGACTTCCTGTTCGTGGACAGAAGACTAAGACTAACGCTAGAACTCGTAAGGGTCCTAAGAAGACTGTTGCTAATAAGAAGAAGTAATATTTATAGAATATATTTGTAAAAAACCATAGGAGGTTTAGGCTAATGGCTAAGCAGGCAACTAAAAAAGTGGCTAAGAAGCGTGTCAGAAAGAGCGTACAGCACGGACAGGCTCATATTCAGTCATCTTTCAATAATACAATTGTTACATTAACAGACGCTGAAGGCAATGCGCTTTCATGGGCAAGCGCTGGTGGATTAGGATTTAAGGGTTCTAAGAAGTCAACTCCATATGCTGCTCAGATGGCTGCAGAGACAGCCGCAAAGGCTGCTGCACCTTACGGACTCAAGACAATCGACGTATTTGTCAAGGGACCAGGTTCAGGAAGAGAGGCTGCAATTCGTGCACTCTCAGCATGTGGTATAGATGTAGTTAGTATCAAGGATGTTACTCCGGTTCCACATAACGGATGTCGTCCACCAAAGAGAAGAAGAGTTTAATTAGAGGAGGTACAAACAAGATGGCAGTAGATAGAACCCCAGTTCTTAAGAGATGCAGATCTTTAGGCATGGAGCCAATGTATCTCGGAATAGACAAGAAGTCAAACAGAAGACCAAACAGATCAAATAGAAAGCAGAGCGAGTATGGACTTCAGCTCCGCGAGAAGCAGAAGGCTAAGTTCATTTATGGTGTACTTGAGAAGCCTTTCCGTAACCTTTATGCAAAGGCTGAGCAGCAGAAGGGATTAACAGGTCCTAACCTCATGACATTACTTGAGCTTAGACTTGACAACATCATCTTCAGATTAGGCTTTGCAAGAACAAGAAGAGAGGCTAGACAGATCGTAGATCACAAGCACGTACTTGTAAATGGCAAGTGTGTAAACATCCCTTCATACTCAGTTAAGCCAGGCGATAAGATCGAGATCAGAGAGAAGAGCAAGTCTCTTCAGAGATACAAGGATATCATGGCTGCAACAGAGGGTGTTCTCGTACCAGGTTGGTTAACAGCAGACAGAGATAACCTCGCAGGTGAAGTTGTAGAGAAGCCAAGCAGAGAGCAGATCGATGTTCCTGTAAATGAGACTCTCATCGTCGAGTTATATTCTAAGTAAGATTTGTTCTTTATTTATACATTTTGTAACTTGGAGTGTAGCATTTTAAAACCCGTAAAGGAGGGGCTTAGATGTTTGAGTTTGAAAAACCAAAAATCGAGATCGTTGAGACTTCAGATGACAACAAATATGGCAAGTTTGTAATCGAGCCTTTAGAGAGAGGTTACGGTATAACACTTGGTAACTCACTTAGAAGAATAATGCTTTCTTCATTACCAGGTACCGCTGTAAGCCACGTTAAGATAAAGGGTGTTTTACACGAGTTCAGCTCAATACCAGGTGTAAAAGAGGATGTTACTGAGATAATAATGAACATCAAGAATGTCGTTATCAAGAATAACTCAGATACATTTGAGCCAAAGCAGGCATACATCGATGTTGTTGGTGAGCGCGTTGTTAAGGCAGGAGATATCAAGGTTGACGGAGATATAGAGATCGTAAATCCTGATCTTGTAATCGCGAACCTTAGTGGTCCGGACGCAAAGCTTGAGATGGAGCTTACAATTGTCAACGGACGTGGATATGTAAGCCTTGACAAGAACAAGGAAGCAGATGCACCAATTGATGTCATCGCTATTGACTCAATCTTCACCCCTGTTGAAAGAGTAAACCTTACAGTTCAGAATACACGTGTTGGTCAGGTTACTGACTATGATAAGTTAACTCTTGATGTATATACAAACGGAGCTCTTGCTCCAGATGAGGCAGTAAGTCTTGCTGCAAATCTTCTGGTAGAGCACTTGAAGCTGTTCGTAGATTTATCAGAGAACGCACGTCTTGTAGATGTTATGGTTGAGAGCACAACAGACGAGAAGGAAAAGGTTCTTGAGATGAATATCGATGAGCTCGAGTTATCAGTTCGTTCATACAACTGTTTGAAGAGAGCTGGCATCAACACAGTTCAGGAACTTATAAACAAGACACCAGAGGATATGATGAAGGTTCGTAACCTTGGTCGTAAGTCACTGGATGAAGTATTAGCTAAGCTTAAGGAGTTAGGCTTATCACTTAATCAGAACGAGGACTAATAGCAGTTCCCGTATACCACTCAAGCTGAATAATAGTAAGCACAGTGAAGACCCGCAAAGGGTATAGGAGGATAATTAAAATGGCAAAGTATAGAAAGCTTGGAAAAGCAAGCGCACAGAGAAACGCATTACTTCGTAACCAGGTAACTCAGTTACTGTATCATGGAAAGATCAAGACAACAGAGGCAAGAGCTAAGGAAGTTGTTAAGATCGCAGAGAAGCTCATCACTTTAGCAGTTGCTGAGAAGGACAACTACGATGAGGTTACAGTTCAGGCTAAGGTTGCTAAGAAGGATAAAGATGGCAAGAGAATCAAGTTGTAGACGGTAAGAAGGTTACAGTATACGACACAGTTGAGAAGACAGTTAAGAAGGATCAGCCTTCAAGACTTCATGCCAGAAGAGAGATGCTCAAGGTTTTATATCCAGTTGTTGAAGTTCCTACAGATGCTGCTGGTAAGAAGGCCGGTACTAAGAAGATCGACTTAACACAGAAGTTATTCGATGAGTATGGTACAAAGTACGCAGGACGTAAGGGTGGTTACACAAGAATCATCAAGATCGGTCAGCGTAAGGGTGATCAGGCTCTTGAGGTTATTCTCGAGTTAGTATAGTCGATTGATAGATTGATATTATACAGATAAATAAACAGGGCTGCAGTACATAGACGTATTAGTTTACGTTCGTGTACGGCGGCCCTGTTTTTTAATAAAATTTAGTGAAATATAGAGAGATTTCATTGATATAGATTGGAAAGATTATGAGCTTCATAAATGTAAAAGGACTATCTCATAAATTTAATATAAAGGACAAAGACGGCAATAAGATAGGGGAGAACTGGGCAATAAAGGATGTAGATTTTCTTGCCGACAAGGGGGAGATAATCGCGATCCTTGGCAGAAACGGTTCAGGGAAGTCTACGTTTGCAAGACATTTGAATGGACTGCTTGCACCGCATGAGGGTTCGATAGTCATAGGTGGAAAAGACATGGCGGAGATGGGAGAGCTTACATCCGTCAGACGACAGGTAGGAATGGTGTTTCAAAAACCAGATAGTCGGCAACACCCTCGCTGAGGATATAGGATTTGGGCTGGAGAATCTTGGCGTCTCCAGCGAAGATATATGGAAGAAGATAGATGAGATGCTGGAGCTCACAGGGCTCACAGCCTATAAGTATGCTAATACGTCAAGAATAAGCGGTGGACAGAAACAGCGGCTTGCAATCGCATCGTCCATGGCGATGACTCCGGATTGTATAGTGCTAGACGAGGCGACATCCATGCTTGACCCGCAGGGAGCAAAGGATATGTTGGAGCTTGTGCAGAGATTGAACAAAGAAAAGAAAATAACCGTAATAATGGTGACTCACAGGATAGCTGAGGCACTTATGGCGGATAAAGTATACATATTGGATAATAGCAGGATCGTGGCAGAGGGTACATCTGGAGATGTATTCACAGATGTTGACCGGCTTAAGAGCTATGGACTGGAGATACCGGTTGATATGAAGCGTAGGGCCGGAATACCGATCGATATCTGCTATAAATATAAGAACAGGCATATGGATATAAGCAGCGATATGAACAATGCGCAGAGTAATCATGCTGAGGATGAGAAGACTGCAGATAATTCAGAAAAATGTATAGTTGAGCTTCAGAATGTATCATATTCGTATGTGAATGGAAATGAGTCATTTCAGGCGCTTTCTGATATAAACATTAAGATATATGAAGGACAGGTTGTCGCTGTAATAGGGCAGACCGGGAAAGAGTACACTGCTTCAAATGATAAATAAGCTGATAGTTCCACAGAGTGGCAAGGTATATCTGTATGATACGGATGTGCAGAGTGTAAGAAATATCAAGGATATCCGCAGGAGGATAGGGTATGTATTTCAGTTCCCTGAGTCCCAGTTGTTTGAGAATACGGTGCTCAAGGATGTAATGTATGGCCCGATAAACTTTGGAATGTCAAAGAAAGAGGCTGAGGATGCTGCCAGAAAGGCGCTTGAGTTGGTGGGAGTACCGGAGAAATATGCGGAGTATTCTCCATTCGAATTGTCCGGTGGTTTGAAAAAGAGGGTGGCAATAGCGGGAATACTGGCATATGAGCCAGACGTATTGATCCTTGATGAGCCTGCATGTGGGCTTGACGGAGAGAGCCGGGAGCAGTTATGGAATCTCGTCAGAAAGCTCAACAGAGAGAAAAATGTGACGATCATACTGGTATCCCACGACATGGAGGATGTGTATGAGATGTCAGAGAGGATTCTGCTTATGGATTGCGGAAAGATCATGTATGATGGAGGGACAGGTGAGTTCTTTGAGGACAGGAGCTTACTTGAACAGTATGGTATAGATGTTCCTGATGGAGCTAAAATGTAGAGCGGTATTGGCTATTCAGTTGAGCACTAATGATGCCCGGATAGGAGATTTAAGGATGATACGAGATATTACAATAGGACAATATTACAGTGGCAACTCTGTGATACATAGAATGGATCCGAGAACAAAGCTTGCAATAACATTTCTATATGCCATATCGCTGTTTCTTTGCAAGGACTGGATCATGATACTTGCCGCAACGGCATTCCTCTGTATATATGTGGCGGTGAGCAGGGTGCCGATAACATACATTTGCAGGGGACTGAAGGTCATATGGATGTTTATTCTGTTTACAGCAATATTCAGCGTGTTCAACGGGGACGGACGGGTACTTTGGAGCTGGCACAGACTTCGCATAACAGATAACAGTGTGATGACTACGGTGCTTGTGGTTATACGCCTTGTATACCTCATAATAGGCTCATCTGTCATGACGTACACTACAAGACCGATGAATCTGGCAAATGGACTGGAGAGCAGTCTGGGATTCTTGAAGAAAATAAAGGTTCCGGTGTCTGATATGGCCATGATGCTTATGATCGCATTGCGATTTATCCCGATATTTATGGAGGAGCTGGATAAGATCATGAAGGCACAGCTTTCCAGAGGTGCGGACTTCGAGAGTGGCAATATATTCAAGAGGATAAAGAGTTATGTACCTGTATTTGTACCATTATTTGTATCGGCGATAAGGAGGGCCACAGATCTTGCCCAGGCCATGGATGCCAGATGTTTTGACGGCAGCGAAGGCAGGAGCCGCATGAATCCGTTAAAATACAGTGGAACAGACTATGTAAGTTATGCTATAGTGTTGGTGTATCTGGGATGCATGATAGTATACAGATGTGTGATGTAGGAAATCCTGCAATCTTATTTCGGGATACATGCGCACTTCTGGATCAAAAGTCGTTTGTATATAGATTTGTTTTAAACATTACAGAGTCAATGACGATCGGGCTTGATTAAGAATTGCGCTGTATGTATATTTGCCTGAGAATGTATTAGAGGCAGGAGAGTAACTCAGATACATTGATAATTATAGAAAAGGATATGGATAATTCAGATACATCGATAATATAGAAAAGGATACGGATGTGTCAGATACATCCCTAGTATGAATATGAAGAGAGTAAAATTGATCGTAGCCTACGATGGAACAAATTATTGTGGATGGCAGGTTCAGATAAATGGAATAACGGTTGAGGAAGTCCTGAATAAGACACTCAGCGAGCTTTGTCATGAGGATATAAAGGTTATAGGAGCCAGCAGAACGGATTCCGGTGTACATGCACTGGGAAATGTGGCGGTGTTCGACACTGAATCAGGAATACCTGGAGAGAAGTTTTCATTTGCGCTTAATCAGCGGCTCCCGGAAGACATAAGGATACAGGAGTCATGCCAGGTGGCTGACGATTTTCATCCGAGATATTGTGACACGATCAAGACATATGAATACAAGATATTAAACAGAAGATTTGATATGCCGACGGAGCGTCTTTACTCGACATTCGTCTATTATCCACTTGATATAGATAAGATGAAGCGGGCTGCGGCAGTACTGGTTGGGGAGCATGATTTCAAGAGCTTCTGTTCATCAAGGTCTCAGGTGGAGAATACAGTCCGTACAATAACAGATATAACCATAGACAAGGCGGGCGACATGATACATATAAGGATCAGCGGCAATGGTTTCTTGTACAATATGGTCCGCATCATAGTGGGAACTTTGATGAAGATAGGTCTTGGAATCTGGCCGGAGGACTGTATGGAGTCAATACTTGAGGCTAAGGATAGAACGAAAGCTGGTCCGAAAGCCGAGGCCAAGGGGCTTACTCTTGTGGAGATAAAATATCTGTAAACGTAAACGGCTGCAAACGTATAATATCTGCCGGGATAAGATAAAATTGCTGATAATGTGTTGGCAGTTTACAAAACAGCGTGGTTATATTTTGTATATAATAACTTGAAATAAGGCTACTGCAATCCCACTGGCTTTAGACGGTGGGGAGTTCACATAATCTAGAAATAAGAATAAAAAGTGGAAAACATCTAGCAAAACAGTGAAAAATAAATGAAAAACATTGTCTGAAATGCACAAAAAATAATGAAAATAAGAGCCAATCATGTTATAATTACATTGAAATGCTGCTACATGACGGATATGTCAGGAATTGTTTCGAAGTGTTCGGAATATTTCAAGGTGTTTCAATGAAGATAACATGATTGTTTTTTTTATTTTGATTTTAGGAGGGCAAACAATGGCAAGATTTACGTTACCAAGAGATCTGTATCACGGAAAAGGTGCTTTGGAGGCACTCAAGACATTCAAGGGTAAGAGAGCAATGGTCTGTGTCG
>ERZ779697.922-NODE-922-length-12507-cov-4.0881_pt1 | contig 12507 bp, 24 predicted proteins | sample MGYA00511881_ERZ779697 | MGnify/ENA primary metagenome ERZ779697 (study PRJEB29588, sample SAMEA2148105) | human gut metagenome | biome: human gut; feature: human-associated habitat; material: faeces | place: Denmark | collected 2008/2010 ... | reverse complement strand
AAACAAGAGAGCATATACTATTAGCAAGACAAGTTGGAGTTAAATATATCGTTGTTTACTTAAATAAATGCGATATGGTTGATGATCCAGAATTATTAGAATTAGTTGAAATGGAAGTTAGAGATTTATTATCTAGCTACGATTTCCCAGGAGATGAAGTCCCAGTTATAAAAGGATCTTCATTAAAAGTTCTAGAATCTACATCAACAGATCCAAACGCACCAGAATATCAATGCATCAAAGAATTAATGGATGCAGTAGATAGCTATATACCAACACCAGAAAGACCAACAGATGGTGACTTCTTAATGCCAGTAGAAGACGTATTCTCTATAACAGGTAGAGGAACAGTTGCTACAGGTAGAGTAGAAAGAGGAGTTGTTAAAGTTCAAGACGAAGTTGAAATAGTTGGTTTATCAACAGAGAAAAAGAAAACTGTTGTAACAGGTGTTGAAATGTTCAGAAAACTATTAGACCAAGCAGAAGCTGGAGATAATATCGGTGTTCTATTAAGAGGTATCGATAGAAAAGATATCGAAAGAGGTCAAGTTTTAGCAAAACCAGGATCAATACATCCACATACAAAATTCAAAGCACAAGTTTACGTATTAACAAAAGAAGAAGGTGGAAGACATACACCATTCTTCAATGGATATAGACCACAATTCTATTTCAGAACAACAGACGTTACAGGTGTTATCGATTTACCAGCAGGTACAGAAATGGTAATGCCAGGAGATAACGTAGATATGACTATCGAATTAATCACACCAATAGCAATGGAAAAAGGATTAAGATTTGCTATTCGTGAAGGTGGTAGAACAGTTGGTTCAGGTGTTGTTGCAGACATTATTGAATAATAAATACAGTAATAGCAAGGGTTACAGAGTTTTGTAACACCTTGCTATTTTCTTTTTTTCCCACTTATTTCCCACTTTAGTTTTTGAAAATTTTATTTAATTTATTAATATATTTATTTTTTGATTCAGGCAATACAGCAAGATACATTTCTGTCGATGAAATTTTTTTATGTCTTAATAATTTCATAATAGTATATAAATCTGTTCCATGTAGTAAAAGTATTACAGCAAAAGTATGTCTCAAATCATGAAATTTTCTATATTTAAAATTTTTTCTTTCATTAGATAATCTTAATAAAATTTTTCGCCATACTTTTTCAAGATCTTTTTTATCTATTTGATGGCCATTGGCTGTAAAAACATACTCTGATGTGTGTGGTAATCTTCTTAATAAATTATAAATAGAATTTGACATAGGTATAATATCAATACTACTTTCAGTTTTGGGAGTTCCATCTTTTGTCTTATATCCAGTTTTTATACCTTTATCATTAAATGTTGCAGTACGAGTAGTATTATTTTTTACATATATTTCTCTTTTTTCAAAATTTAAATGTACCCATTTAAGACCAATAATTTCTCCTTGACGCATTCCTGTACCAATTGCAAAATCAATAACATCTTTATATTTATTATCTTTAAATGCTTCTCTTAATATAGGAAGTTCATCTTCTCGAAAATAATCAAATGGAAGCATCTTTTTATCTATAATTTCATCTACATCAATATCTTTATCTTTAGGAATTTTAACTAATCCTTTTCCACAAGGATTTTTTACAATATAACCACCTTTTTCACAATAAATAAAAAATTGATGTAGTAATTTATGGATATCAGTTATTTTTTCGGTAGATCTTTTTTTCTCGAAAAGAGTATTATAATAATCTTGTACTACAAGACTAGATATTTTTTTTATAGGGATATCTGAAAAAGCAAATGGCTCTATGTGATTTCTAAAATTACCTTCATATTTTTCTAATGTTGATTCTTTAATCTCATGCTTTTTTACAGTAAAAAGCCATTTGTGTAATAGAGTTCTTGTAGTTATTTCTTTTGTTTGTATTATACCTGATTCGGCTTCTTTTTTTCTCTCGTAATATTGATCTTCTGCATCTGATTTATTTTTTCCATAAAAGTCTTCATATTTTCCATTTATCTTCCTATGAATCCTAAAATATGGAACACCATTCTTGACGCAGTTAGTTTTTACTGCCATAAAAAACCTCCATTTTTTCAAATATTTTTTTATTAACACTTGAAAAATGAAGGCTTTTTATATATAATACAAAAGTAATCACTTTTCAAGTGGTTATGTCCTAGAGTAATGTGTGTCGTTCCGCAAAAATGAAACACATTGCTCTTTTTTTTCCATTATACTTTCCAACTATGTCCACAGTCTTGACAAACTGCCATACTTGAATGTTTTGTTACAAGTTTTTGTTTTTTATGTCCAAATAACTTGACAAATATCATTGGTATAGTTAGAAAGAACCATAATAAAGGTCTCCACCACCAACCAATGAATAACCAATATAAAATACTGTGATGTTTATTCTTTAATTGTGATTCTGATACCATTTGAACATTTACATTTGAGCTACCACATTTAGTACAAGTCATAAAATACATCTCCTTTATTTTTATTTTCTATTTAAAAGCACTTTTATTCTCAACCCTTACAACTTCCCCTAGTATTTCAATATCTTCCATTTTTAGACCATTTTGAGTAGGAAAATTCCACATATTCATTGCCTGTAACTCTATTTCTCCATTGTCTGATTGTATTATTTTACGAATTATAGGATTACCATTTTTTATTTTTAGAAGATATGTTTTTGAGTTTGTAAAAGTAGTGAATTTTTTTATTATTGCTATATCTCCAACATCAAGAAGTGGTGCCATAGAATTATCTGATGCAGAAATAGCAAAAAAATTAAGAGGATCATCTTCAGCGATGTCCGTTCTATATGAATAAGGGATTTTTTGCATAACTTCATTAGTTAAAAGGTTTATTACATCAATTTCTGCAACTTTTGTTTTACCATAATCTTTATCCATTGGCACATTATACCCCATAAGCCATACTTCATTTGTGTCTAATGCTTTAGCAAGTATTGTAAGTTTATCTTGACGAGCAAAAGCTTTGCCTTTTAAATATTTATTTATAAGTCCACTACTTAATTTTGTTTTCTCACAAAGTTCCACTTGTTTCATATTTCTTATTTGAAGTATTGTTTTTAATCTATTTGCAAATGTGTCTTCCAAACTATTCACCTCCTGTAATATATATTATTATAAGAAAAAACTTAATAAAAGTCAATAAAATTTAAACAAAAATAAAAAAAACTGAAAAAAATTCAAAAAAGATATTGACAAAATAAAAATGTTAATATATTATAATGAAAACTGAATTAAATTCAGCAAAAACAGAAAGGAGGAATAAGGATGCCAGATTATTCAAAATTAAGAGGTAAGATTAAGGAAAAAGGATTTTCTGAAAAGAAATTTGCTAGTTTGATGGGAATTGCAGCAGCGACATTAAGCTCAAAATTTAAAGGGTTATCATATTTTAATACAGAGGAAATAAAAAAAGCAGTAAAATTATTGGATATACCTACAATGGATATTTATGAATATTTTTTTGATGAAAAAACTGAATAAAATTCAGTAAAGGAGAAGTTGAATTATGAAAAAATTAAAAAATGCGGAACGACACACAAAATTAAAGGAGGAAATAAAATGGAGGAATGGATTAGCTTAACAGAATATATGAAACGATTTCATCTAGGTTATAAAGAAGTAAAAAAAATGATAGATAATAACGAACTTGAATACAAACAATCAGAAGGTGGTCGTTTTAGAATAAAAGTTGGCGGTAATACGGTAAGTCGCGAATTATATGAAACTGAAAAAGAAAAAAGAATACAAGCAGAAACAAAACTTGAACTATTAAAAAAAGTATTGATAGGAGGAAAATAAAAAAATGAAAATAGTTAATAAAAAGAAATTTATAGTAAGAATAATAGAATTATTAGTAATAATAGCAACAATAATATTGACAATAAAAGCAATTGCTTATGCAACAGCAATAAGAGGATATAAAGCTTATGGAGGAGAATATTTAATTCCAATATTAGGGTTAATAATTATATTGGTTTTAGAGGTAATTTTAGAAGAAAGTGAAGAAAATAAAAATCAAAATAAAGGGAGAAAATAGTATGCTTAAATATTATCAAGAATTACTAAACGAATGTATTGATTTATCAGAACATAAAAAGAAACATAAAGAAATGAAATCAACATTAAATAAAATAAAAAATTTAATATTTAGAATTAAAGGAGAAAATATGGGATATCAAAAAATAAAAGATCTTATTTCTGATATAGATGAGTTTCATAACGAAGCGGAATTGAGAGAAATCTTACAAGAAATATTATTTATATGTAATGACAATATAAATAAAAAAGAACCATCTATCAGCAACCAAACTGAAAAATAGATGATTCATAAAAAATATTTAGATAAATACTTTCTGTTTTTATTTTATCACAGAATGTTAGAAAGAGCAAGAAAAATTAAATTAAAAACAGCAAAAGAATTATAAATTTACAAAGGAAGGAGTGTGTAGTATGTGAATACGAAAAACAAAATAGATATTCAAAAACAGCTCTCTGAATTTTATTCAATATTAGACTTCAAGCCACTCTCTGCAAATGCCATTTCAATATATTTAGTATTATTGCAGATAGCAAGTAAGACGGATTGGCTTTATGAGTTTAAGGTTACAAATACTATTCTAATGAGCAAAGTAAAGGGATTAAACATATCTGCTTTACAAAGGGCACGAAATGAACTTATTAACAATCAATATATACTTTATAAAAAAGGAACAAATCAAAATGTTGCATCTACATATACGATAAATAAATTATACAATGATGAATTTACACAATTTGAACAAGCGAACGAACAAGCAGATGAACAAGCGAGTGAACAAGCGAACGAACAGGCAGACGAACACATTATAACTAAACTAAACTTATTATTTAATTATATCTATAAAGGGGGCAGCGGAGAAAAAATTGGCTTAACAGAAAACGATAGAAATAATTTGATTTTAATTTATTCTAGATTAGAGATGTATGTAAAAGATAGTAACATTTATGAGCTTATGCCGGAGGAAAGAGTGCTGGACGAAAAAATAATGTTTTGGGCAATAAAAGAAATATATTTAAGTCCACATAAAATTTATTTAAATTTACTTACAAGGGACAAGTTCATATTGAAATATTATAAAACTAAAAAATATATAACAGAAAAAGAAAATTACAAAATAAAAGAAATTATAGATTACTTTATGGTTTGTTTGCACGATGAAATGGAAAATAGGAGGAAAACATGATGAATTTTGAAAATTTATGTTACAGAGAAAAAGTCCCTCTATATACAAAATTAAGGTATAAAGATGAAAAGGACTATGATTACTATATATGCGATTATTGCGGAGATGAAATAAAAATTTTAAAAAAGAAAATTGAAATGACAGGAGGAATTGTTGTATTACCACATTCGTTGACAAAAAGAGGAGAAGTAAAAATCGTATTATGCAATAAATGTATAAATCCAGTATTAAAAGAATTGGAGAAAAAATAAATGAAGAGGTGATACCAATGATGTATGAATTTGAAATGATAGGTGATGTAGTTGGAAAAGCAAGACCACGAATGAATACAAGAACAGGAAGAGCTTATACACCAACTAATACAAAAAATTATGAATACTTTTTAAGACAATGGTTTATTAGAGAATATCCTAATTTTACAACAATAGAATCAAGGGTAAAAGTAACAATAATAGCTTATTTTGGAATTCCAAAGAGTACAAGTAAAAAGAAAGAAGCGGAAATGTTAGCAAATATTATAAGTCCAACTAAAAAACCTGATGCAGATAATATTGTGAAAATAGTATTGGATGCAATGAATAAATTTGCTTTTAAAGATGATACACAAGTTACAAAATTAGAAATTGAAAAGAAATATAGTAGAACACCAAGAATTTATGTGAAAATTGAGGAATATTAGGAGAATAAACATGAAGTGTATAAAATGTGGAAAATATCCTTTTTGTAGCAAAATAGAAAACTCACAGCAAGAGGCTTGTAAAGATTTTATAAAAAGAACATTAAGGATAAAAATTACAAGAGAGGAAGAGGCAAAAGATGAAAATAGATAATATAGATGAAGTTGAAGAATTTGCAAAAGAAATGAATTACTTTTTTACATATATTGAAAGAACAAATTCAGATTTAAAAAATGAATTAAGAATTAAAGAATTAGAACAAGATGATCTATTACATGAGATAGAGTTAAGTAAGCTAAATGCATTTGAACTTTCAAAAGTTGCAGTAAGGTTGAGAAATGTTAGACAGGAAAGAAGAGTAATAAAAGATAAGCTCGAATTTATATCAACATTAAAAGGATTTGCAGATAAATATAACAATAAATTAATTACAGGTGATATTGCACAATTATTAAAAAATATAAGAAAGTTAAAAGATAACTGGGAAACTAGAATATATAAAACACGAGTGCTAGAAGATTTAAAAATTAGTAAAATGAAAAAGAAAGAGGAAAGCGAATGATTAAATTTTTAATAGGATTATTTATAGGTACATTTATAGGAATTGCAATTATGTGTATATTGCAAGTGGCAAATGATAATGAAGAATAAAAAAGAGGTACAGAAAAAATGAGTAATGTTTATGATATGTCTGGAAAAAAGAAAGTTGTTATGAATGAAGAAGCGGATGAAGATATTACATATAAGGAAATAATGAAAATAATAATAGAAAATGCAACAGAAGAGGGATGTCATCAAATATTCAGTTATGGTGGAATAGATATGTGCCCATCAGATATATTTGGTTCAGAGAAAATAGATAAACAAAAAGAAGAAGATACCTGCAATTATGAAAGTATAGGGTGCACAAAATGTTGGACTAATGCAGTTAACCAAATAAAAAGGAGGGCAAACATATGATAAAACAACAAGATTTAAAAGAAATTGGTAAAGAAAAGAAAAAAGGAATGTATAGATTAGAATTTAACAAAAATAAAATTAAAATTGCATTAAAAGATATAAGAAAATTACAACATTTATATATAGATATATTTACAGAAGAAGATGAGGATTATCCTGATGGAAGAATTATAAATAACAAGGAAAAAGCAGTTCAAAGAATATTAGACAGAATAACAGATAAAAGATTTAATCAAATTGAAATTTGGAAAGTAATACAATTTAAAAGTTGGGATACTACAGACAATACATATAGACCAATTTGCAATAGATTAAGAGAGTTAGGGTACGAAATTATAAACTAGGAGATGATTTTTAGTGAAGGAAAATAGTATAAAACAATCAATTTTTAGAATTTTGTGCAAAAATGATGTTTGTATTATGAATCCACGGATATGTAATAAGTACAAGAGGTTTAGCTGAAATTCAAAACATATCATACTACAAGGCAAGAAAATATTGTAAAGAATTAGAAAAAGAAGGCTTGATAGAATTTATTAGAGAATATATACCTGCTCAATTTAGTTATGAAGGAGAGCTTGAAAGAGATGCTTTTTGGAATATAGGCTGGAGAACAACTAAGAAAGCATTAGAAGATAAAATATGGAAGCAAGAAAAAGAGGAAGAAGAACGAATAAGAAAAGAAGTTTGGGGTGATTAAGTGAAAGAAAATGGTATAGAAACAACAATAAAACAATTAGAACTGATATTAAAAGCTAGGAGAGAACATAAAGAAATAATAGAATGTGTTGGAGGAAGTTGTATGAACTGTGATCCAGACATAAAAGCCTTAGTTAAAAGTATAGATATTTTATCAGATTATAAAAGAGTATTGCAAGAAAATGAATATATGCACAATGAACTGGATAAACAGCAAACTAAAATAAATAAGTATGCAAAAGAGAATGAAGAATTAAAAAAATTCCATATACAAGATAATAAACATTTGGATTTTATAATGGAAAATAGTATTACAGTTCAAAAAGTAAAAGACAAGATAGAAAAAGAAATAAAATATCATGAAAAAAACATATTAGATATAGAAAATATAACTATGTTAAAGGGCAAAACAGCCAAAGAAGAAGCGGAAATTGAATTTAATAAATATGCAATAGTAGTTTTGAAAAAGATGTTACAAGAACTAATAGAAGGGAGAAAATAAAATGAATGATAAAGAATATATTAAGAAAGTATGCAGCAAATGTGCAAACAGATATAACGAAAATGATTTATGCAATATAGTAAGAACCATGGATGGAAATTATAGATGTCGCAATGAAAAAATAAAAAAAGAGAATAAATTGGAAGAGAAATTTTATAATGAAAAAGTAAAAAGTGATAAATGGAGAAATGCAACTATATTGTTTTGCTTAATAATGATCGTATATGAAGTTGTTATTTCCATAATTTCTAAAAATCTTACATGTATAGTATGTGCAATTTTATGGGGAAATATTGCACTAATAGAATATTTTGACAATAAGTTAATTCAAGAAAAAGATCAAATGATATATGAAGAGGACAAGTTAATAAGAATGCAATTTAGTATTATAAATGATCTAACAGATGATTTAAAGAAAATCAATAAAGTAAAAATAATGAGAATCAAAGATATAAGAATACCTAAAGAATTTCAAAAACCAAGAACTGAAAAAATGAATGAAAGAATAGAATATTTCAAAAAAAATCAAAATTTTGAAACACAAATAGTTGTTGATAAAGACAATAACTTGATTGATGGCTATACTACATATTTAATAGCAAAAAAATATGGAATTAATTTTATAAATGTCATAAAGAATAGTTAAGATGGAGGAAAAATGAAAGAAATATTATTTAAATTATTAGTTGTTTTATTAAGCCCAATATATTTTATTTTTTGGATAGTAGCAAACATAATTGGATGGGCTATGGAAATAGGAGAACCAATAGTGGAGTCATTACAGGAAGAAATAGAAAAGATGTCATCTTTTTGGAAAGAATTTTTTAAAAGAAAAAAATAAACATAAGAAAGAAGAGGGAGTAAAATGGGACTAAAGATTGAATTGTATAATGATCATTTTGAAAATGCTAAAAGATATGGAATACCACATGCTCAACTTATAATTGCTGATATACCATATAATTTAGGTAATAATGCTTATGCAAGTAATCCAATGTGGTATGTTGGTGGAGATAATAAAAACGGAGAAAGTGATAAAGCAAATAAAACATTTTTTGATACAGATAAAGATTTCAAAATAAATAATTTTTTTGACTTCTGCACAAGGTATTTAAAAAAAGAGACAAAAGAAAAAGGACAAGCACCTGCAATGGTTGTGTTTTGTGCATTTGAACAAATACAAAGTGTTATTGATGAGGGAAAGAAACATGGATTACTAAAAAGCTATCCGTTAGTATTTGTAAAAAATTACTCTGCACAAGTATTAAAGGCAAATATGAAAATTGTGGGAGCAACAGAATATGCAGTTGTATTATATAGAGATAAGTTACCAAAATTTAATAATATTGGATTAGATGGAAAAAAACACATGATATTTAACTGGTTTGAATGGAAAAGAGATAATTCTAAACAATATCCTAAAATACATCCAACGCAAAAACCTGTCGGATTATTGAAAAGGATAATAGAAATATTTACAGACGAAGGAGATGTGGTAATTGATCCAGTTGCTGGAAGCGGAAGTACACTGAGAGCATGTGCAGAAATGAATAGAAATTGTTATGGATTTGAGATAAAGAAACAATTTTATAATTTAGCACAAGAAAAGATGTTAAAAGAAGTCCAATTACAAATAAATTTAAAAGGAGAAAACAATGCTAAAAAAGATTAGTTATAAAAATATTACAATCAAACAAGCTGAAAATTTAATAAAAAGTGGATACTTTACTGAAATAATTTGTGATGGAGACAATAAAACTATAGGAGTAGCAGAAAAGGAATATATAGAAGCGGAAAAGAAAATGAGAAAGATGCTAGATGATATTATGAAACCAGTAGCAGAAGCATTTGAAGGAATTGCAAAGACATTATCAGAAATAAGTGCAGATGTAGCGGATATAACAAAGAAAATAGTTGATGGAGTATTTAAAGTTATTAATTCTAATTGGAATAAAAAAATAAGCAAAAAGAAATTTATTAAATTGTTACAAAGTAATGGAATTCAACGAAATGATATAAATAAAATAGTTCAAGGGAACAAAGAAAAATATACATATTTAAGATATTATGATATTGTTACAAAATTTAAAAAACAAAAACAATAAAACAAAAAAAACGATAACCATAGACAGCTGTAAGAATAAAACAAGAAAGTTTACTGTATATAATAAAAAAACAAAAATAAACACAATGGAAAATTTGGAGGTGTCAAATGGCTGAAATTAAAATGAAATTTATATTTTTTTTAGAATAGGAGGAACAAAAGATGAATGTTCAAGAGGTATTAGAAAATTATAATGTATATAAATTAAGAATAAGTATTACAAGTAGTGAAATACAAGAAATACAAGCGGAGATTTACGATTTAAAAAGTGCAAATATGGATGGTTTACCAAAAGCAAAAGGTTATACAAAATCACAATTAGAAGAGGCAATAATAAATGCACAAGAAAAAATTGAAGAAAAACAAAGATATAAGGATGAATTACAAAATAAAATTAAAATTGTAGAGGATTTAGTTAAAACATTAAAAAAATATAATCAGGATATTATTGATATGAGATTTTATCAGAAAATAAGTATAGAGGAAATAGCAACAAAAAAAGACAGAGGTTATGTTGCAATACATAAAACAATAGAAAAATCTATAAAGGAAATGCAACATGAATATAATAAAAGTAAAAAAGTTTAGAAAAATTATATAAAATTTATATATTTTTTATATATTTTTATAAAAAATGCTATGTTATAATTATAATTGAGAAAAATATGAATATCTATTTGTTTCTCCTTTGTAATGAGGTCGCCGATATATTTGTCGGTGACTATTTTTTATATTGCGGAGATGGTGCAAAGGAAGCATAATGGGGTAATATCCCATAGACGAGGTTCGAATCCTATGTCCGCAACCAATAATTACAAAAGAGGTATATGCCTATGAATTTGGGTAGATGTATGTTAAGAGAGTGTAAAACTTGTAAATTTGAAACAAGATGTTTTAAGGAGTATCAAAATGAATATACAAAAAATAAAAATAACAGAACTAAAACCAGCAGAATACAATCCAAGAAAAGATCTAAAACCGGAAGATATAGAGTATCAAAAAATAAAGAGAAGTATTACTGAGTTTGGATATGTAGCACCAATAATTATAAATAATGATATGACTGTAATAAGTGGACATCAAAGATTAAAGGTATTAGAGGAACTAGGATATAATGAAGTAGAATGTGTAATTGTAGAATTAAATAAAAACAAGGAGAAGGCATTAAATATAGCCCTTAATAAAATATCAGGAGATTGGGATAATGCTAAATTAGAAGAATTACTTGCAGAATTAAAAGAAACAAATATAGATATGGATATAACTGGATTCAGTTTTGATGAAGTAGATAATATATTAAAAGATGTTGTAGGTTCAAAAGAAGATGAGTTCGATTTAGAAGAAGAATTAAAAGAAATAGAACAACCAATTTCAAAATTAGGAGATATTTGGATATTAGGTAAGCATAGACTAATGTGTGGAGATAGTACAGAAAAAGAAGCGGTACTACAATTAATGAAGAGCAAAGAGGCAGATATGATTTTAACAGATCCACCATATAATGTTAATTATGAGGGTGGAACAAAGGAAAAACTGACAATAAAAAATGATAATATGGAAGATACTCTATTTTATAATTTTTTGATAGATGCCTTTAGAAATATGTATGATTCTATTAAATGTGGAGGAAGTATATATGTTTTTCATGCCGATACAGAAGGAATGAATTTTAGAAATGCATTTAAAACTGTAGGATTTAAATTGGCTGAATGTTTAGTTTGGGTTAAAAACAAATTTGTAATGGGAAGGCAAGATTATCAATGGAGACATGAACCTATTTTATATGGTTGGAAAGAAGGAAAAGCACATTATTTTACTGATAGTAGAAATCAAACTACAGTATTAGAATTTGATAAACCAATAAAGAATGAAGAACATCCAACAATGAAACCTATTGATTTATTAGCATATCTTATAAAAAATTCTAGTAAGGAAAATGAATTAATACTAGATTTGTTTGGTGGAAGCGGTTCGACATTGATAGCAGCAGAACAAACCAATAGAAAATGTTATACGATGGAATTAGATCCAAAATATTGTGATGTTATTATTAGAAGATGGGAAAAACTAACAGGACAAAAAGCAGAATTGGAAAAAAAGTAATGGAGGTGGGTGAGTTGTATTGACCCAGAGAAAAGAAGAAAATATAAAAAATGATTATTTACAAGGAATGCGATATAAAGACATATTTAAAAAATACAACATTACATTACCTGATTTAAAAAAGATTATACGAAAATATAATCTAACAAGAGATAAAAGCCAAGTTCTAAAAGGCAATAAAAATGCAAAAAACAACAAA
>ERZ779697.913-NODE-913-length-12668-cov-4.01506_pt1 | contig 12668 bp, 15 predicted proteins | sample MGYA00511881_ERZ779697 | MGnify/ENA primary metagenome ERZ779697 (study PRJEB29588, sample SAMEA2148105) | human gut metagenome | biome: human gut; feature: human-associated habitat; material: faeces | place: Denmark | collected 2008/2010 ... | reverse complement strand
ACCGCCATTCATCCCCCACCTAAGAGGTGGGAGTCTTCTGGCGGGAAAAGATAAACAAATACCCCAACCACCTCACAACTGCAACGTACCCCTTTCTAAAAAATACAGAAGCGTCCTGCCAGGCCCTCCTCCACACAGGACGCTTCTGTATTTCAACTTCCGGAAAGTTTTTTACAAAAAGTTTGAAAAAAGTGTTGACAACATGGGGTCCCGTGAATATAATATAAGAGTACTTGCCACTATAGCTCAGCTGGCAGAGCATCTCATTCGTAATGAGAGGGTCGTAGGTTCGAATCCTATTAGTGGCTCCATAAAAATAAGGGATTGTACGTGAAGGCTTCGGTCATCATGCACAATCCCTTTTTTACGTCGTTTGTCGTGGGTCGTTCATCGTTTGTCGTGAAGGTTTAAATTTTTAATAAGCTGCCGCACAGAACCTAGGAGGCTCTGGCCTATCCACATGGTCTCCGAGCATTTTTTCCATCCAGACGACGTCGTACCAGCGGCCGAATTTGCAGCCGCTGCAGTGGAAGGTGCCGACCATTCCAAAAAGGGGCTGTCGCGCGAAGCATTTTTGCTTCGGAGCGACAGCCCCTTTTTTTCGAACTACGATGAACGACCTACGACAAACAATATTTTTTTTATTTCCAGAATTCCCACCAATGGTGGTTTTCTTTTTCTGTCAGCTGCTGGCGCAGGCTGTCGCGTTCGGATTGGACGGCGGCCAGTTTTTCCTGGAGCTGTTTGTGTTCGTCTTCGATGAGGCTGCCTTCTTTTTTCAGGCGGTCTACCTCGGTCTGCAGAGCGGCTGCCTGGTCTTTGCTCTGCTGTGCTTCCAGGGCTTTGACTGTGACGTCGGACAGTTCGTGCTGTTTTTCGATCAGGCTCTGCTGCAGGGTGATGACCTGCTGCTGGGCCGTGTTCAGATCCTGCTGGGCTTTGAGCAGGAGGATGCGCAGGTTGTGCGATTCCTGCTGGGCATTGGATACTTTTTCGCTTTCCAGTTCTGTAATCGTCGCCTGATCGTGGAGGCCGCGCAGCTGGTCAAGGATGCGTACGGCTTCCGTGTCGAAGGCCCATTCGCCTTTCTGCATGGAAGCGTGCTCTTCGCCGTCATGGTTGATTTCGTCCAGATGTTTCTTGACGAACTGAATGATGCCCTGGCGGGTCTTGATATTATAGCGGTCCATTAAGTCTCTTGTTGTAATCACGTAATTTTCTCTCCTTGTGTTTACTGTGCCGGTTCGGGCATTTACTTTTCTCTTTTTGCCAATGATAAAAGGCTCAACCATGCTGTTCAGAGCAATAGAAACGAATATAAATCCCTTACCATTCGTTTAGATGGAAAGCTGGACGAAGTTCTGGCCGAAGCGGAGGTATTCGCCCTGCGGCAGTTTATAGGCTTTGGAAATGGCACTGGCTTCGGTCGGTACTTCCGGCGTTGTTTCCAGGTTGTAGGCTTTGGCATACGCACCGACTGTGTCGGCTGCGGTCAAGCCGGATTTATCGAATTTCAAATCGCTGCCGTCATAGACGCGGACGCCGATAACGATGCCGCCCTGGAGATAGGCATCCATATGATGGCTGTTGTAGCTCCAGCGATCCGTGCCCTGGTCTTCTGCCGTGCTGTCCGGCTGGCCGTAGGCAGCGGTCAGGTCTGCCTGGGTCATGCCCAGGTAAACGCCGCCGATCGATTCGTAGCGGTCCGCATTGAGGGAACGGCGCAGAGGCATCTTGTTGTCGATGATCAGGTACTGATGGGATTTATGGCCCATGAGGTCCATCTTAATCGTGCGCGGGCCGTTCTGTTCGTGGATGGTGAAGGTCCCTGTACGCGGATAATCATAGGTGCAGTCTTTCGGATCCGTGACGGTGCAGCCGTTGATCGTGTTGCCTTCGATGGTCATGACCAGGTTGCCCTTAGTGCTGTACCATTCACCGGCAGCCGGGTCGAGCCAGTCGACGACGTTCTGATCCGGTGCAGCCTGTGTCGCTGCCGTCACCGTGGCCGTGGCCTGCGGTTCAGCAGCAGTGGTTGTCGCGGCAGCCGCCGTCGTATCTTCGGCAAAACAAACAGCCGACATGCTCATCGTCATGAGGGCACATAACATCATATTTTTCGCTAATTTTTTCATTCTCATTCGCTCCCCTTTAGTTTACTTTCTGTAGCTATCTATTATACACGTCTTTTCCAAAGAGGGCAACCGTGTAAACTACTTCTGTTTATTCTTGTTTACTTTTGTCTTATGTTTCTTAACGTTTTTTTTCTTCATTTCTTTCGGCGCTGCTGCGGCCGTATCGCTCTTCACTTCGGCTGCCGGGGCTTCGGCCTGCTGTGCTTTCGCCGGGATCGAGACGGAATCGATGAGGGTGCCGTCATTTTTCATGGCCGAAACGCGGAAAGCATCCGGTTCGACCTGCAATGTCAGGTACATGGGCATGTCCGTCGGATTGTAGTAAATGACGTCCGTCGGCTTCTTGACGGAACCATCCCAGGCTTCCGTGCCGGAGCGGCCCGTTGCGATGTAGATTGTCCCATTGTCAGCAGCCTGGTCGTTCTTGATGGGCACCGTCCGTTCATAGCAGTGTTCGTGGGCCGTGAAGACCAGGGGCACATTGTATTTATCAAAGAGAGGCATGAAATACTTGCCGTTTACATCGAGGTTGCCGTCATACGGGCTGTTCCAGGGCGGACGGTGCATCATGACGATCAGGCGTTTACCTGCCTTCTGCGCTGCCGCCAGGTCTTTATCGAGCCAGGCCGCTTCATCCTGCATCATCGTCGGCCGCCAGCTGCCCAGTTCTTCTTCGTCCGTATTCAGGGAGACGTAATGGACATCGCCGTAGTCAAAGGAATAGGCCATGCGGTTCTGATCCTTCGGGCCGCCGTAAGGCACGGCAAACAGTGCCTTGTACGTGTAGGGTTCAGCGAACTGCCAGTCCATGCTGTAAGCTTCGTGATTGCCCATGACCGGCGCAAAGGGGATGTGGCTGGTCAGGACATCGGCATTGTCGAACCAGGCACGCCACTGGAAATAAGCCTGCCCGTTGTCCGTAATGTCGCCCATGTTGACGAAGAAGGCCGCATCCTGGTTCTGCTGCCAGGCGATGTTGGCCGTCTGCCCCCAGACGCCGTAGTCCGTCGACTGGGAATCACCGAAAATCAGGACTTTATAGTTGTTTACATTTTCTTTCGTCGTTGTAAACGGAAACCAGCCCGTCGCGCCGTCGCTGTCGACGATGCGGTATTCATAGTCCGTCGCCGGCGTCAGTTTCTGCATATACGCACCGTATGTATAAGGAGCCGGATTGTCCGCGTCGTAAATAGGCGGCCGTTTCCCCTCTGTTACATAAGCTTCCTTGACATCGCTGCTTCCTTTCTGACGGTACTGCACGCTGTAATCGCTGCGGTCGTCATCGGCCTGCCAGGAAATCGTCTTGTCCGTGGCACTGTCTTTCGGTACGATCTGCATCAGATTGTCAACGGAAATGGCCAGGGCCTGTCCGGAAATCAAAGTAAACGCGCTGAAAATGGCTGCCATGAGGTGCCGCTTCTTATATTTCATAAAAAAATTCACGTCCTTTCTTGTCACAAAGTGTATTTTAACACAATCGGTAAATTTCGCAACGTTTTTCATTGACAGGTGAGGGCGTGTCTCTTATAATATAGGAATTGTATTTTTTGTCTATTTTGAGGAGAGAAAAATGAATCTATGGGATTTACTGCTCTTAGCCATCGGCCTCTCGATGGACGCCTTTGCCGTCTCGATCTGCAAGGGCCTGTCCCTGGGAAAAATCAATTGGCGTCACATGGTTCTGGCCGGCCTCTGGTTCGGCGGCTTCCAGGCCCTCATGCCAACGATTGGCTATGAACTGGGCAGTTTCTTTGCCGACATGATTGATGCCTATGACCACTGGGTGACCTTCGTCTTATTGGCCGGCATCGGCCTGAACATGATCAAAGAATCCTTCGAGCCGCCGGAAAACTGCAATGCCTCCATGAGCCCGTACACGATGCTCATGCTGGCTATTGCCACCAGTATCGACGCCCTGGCCGTCGGCGTGACCTTCGCCTTCATGGATATTGGCCTCGTCCCGTCGGTCAGCCTCATCGGCGTGACGACTTTCCTCTTTTCCGCAGCAGGCATCAAAGTCGGCAGCCTCTTCGGCATGCGCTATAAAAACAAAGCTGAACGCCTGGGCGGCATCGTCCTCATCCTCATCGGCCTGAAAATCCTCCTCGAAGGGCTGGGCGTGATATAAAAAAGAGCTATCGCATTACAAGCGATAGCTCTTTTTTGTGGTTCGTTTGGCGTTTGCCGTTCGTCGAACGATTATTTTACTTCGTGGATCCAGCCTTCCGGTCCTTCGATTTCGCACATCTGGATGCCGCGCAGGGTCTTGTAGAGTTTGGTCAGGACAGGGCCCATTTCGTCCATGCCGCTGGGGATGCAGATTTCTTTGCCGTGGTCTACGATCTTGCCAACCGGGCAAATAACAGCTGCTGTACCGCAGAGGCCTGCTTCCGCAAAGTCGCCGACTTCGGAGAATTTGACCGGACGGTGTTCGACTTTCATGCCCAACATATCCGTTGCAATGGTGATCAGGGAACGGCGTGTGATGGACGGCAGGATGGAGTCGGATTTCGGCGTTACGAGGGTGCCGTCTTTCTTGACGAAGAGGAAGTTGGCGCCGCCCGTTTCTTCAACGTACGTACGCGTAGCCGGGTCGAGGAACATGTTTTCATCGAAACCGTTCTGATGAGCTAAGATGTAGGGATACATGCTCATGGCATAGTTCAGGCCGGCTTTGATATGGCCAGTGCCGCGCGGTGCTGCACGGTCGAAGTCAGAAATGCAAATCGTAATCGGTTTTACGCCGTTCTTGAAGTAAGAACCGACCGGCGTACCGAAGAGGCGGAACTGATATTCGTCAGCCGGTTTGACGCCGATGACCGGGTTGGTCCCAAAGAGGTACGGGCGCAGGTAGAGAGCGCCGCCGCTTTCAAAGGGAGGAATATAATCCTTGTTAGCACGGACGACTTCGTCGACAGCTTCCATGAACATATCTTCCGGAACTGTCGGCATTTCCAAGCGTTTCGCCGAGTCCATCAAACGTTTGGCATTCTGATCCGGACGGAAAGTGACCGTACGGCCATCTTTCGTTTTATAGGCTTTCAGGCCTTCAAAAACCTGCTGGCAGTACTGAAGGATACCAGCGCATTCGTTGAGGACGACGTTCGGGTCATCGGTCAAGCCGCCTTTCCCCCATTTACCATCTTTGTAGTTGGCAACGTAGCGTTTTGCAATCGGCTGGTATTCAAAGCCTAATTTAGCCCAGTCAATATTAACATTGGACATACAAACTCCTCCATTTCTTTTTTGTAATACAAAATAACTTTATACATATTTTGTATTTATAGCTTAATCAATTCCTTTTCTTTTGTCAATGGGTCAACTTTCTTATTTCTTTATTGTTAACTCTGCTTATTTTACTATAAATTGACAATAAAAAGGTTATACGTTATAATCCTAACTATCGTCAACCAATTTATAATAATATTAGTTGACAATTAAAAGTTAAGGAGTGATTCCATGCATTCTTCGGCCTTATCCTCCCGCCGTTGGGAGACAAAGGACCTGGTGCTCTTTGCCTTCTTCACGACCCTCATTGCCATTGGCGCCTTCATCCGCATCCCCGTTCCCGTCTGCCCCTTTACGCTACAGCTTTTGTTCACCACCCTGGCGGGCCTGCTCTTAGGGGCCCGCCGCGGTGCCGCTTCCGTCGCCGTCTATGTCGCCCTGGGGCTCATCGGCCTGCCCGTCTTCACATCCGGCGGCGGCCCGTCCTACATCTTCCAGCCGACCTTCGGCTACCTTCTCGGCTTCATCGGCGGCGCCTTCCTGACCGGCTTCATCGCCCGCCAAGAAAATCAAACGTCCCTGAAACGCCTGCTGGCAGCCAACTTTGCCGGCCTCGCCGTGGTCTACATCTGCGGCGCTGCCTATCTGGCCCTAATCAATGCCATCTACCTCGGCACGCCCCTGGGCTTCTGGTCCCTCTTCCTCTATTGTTTCCTCCTGCCCATCCCGGGCGATGCCTTCTTATGCATCAGCGCTGCCTTTTTGGCCCGGCGGGTACGGCAGGCTCGTCTGGCTTAATGAAAGGAGTCGTTTACTATGAGTAAAGGTTTGTTTATTACAGGTACGGGTACGGACATCGGCAAGACCTATGTCACGGCCCTGCTCATCAAGAGCCTGCGCCGCAAAGGCTACGACGTCGGCTATTACAAAGCCATCAGCGGCGCGCCGTCTGTCGGCGCCAGTGATGCCGGTTATGTCAACAAGACAGCCCATATTGGCGAAGATGAAGATCTGCTCCTCTCATATCTCTACGACCACGCCGTCTCGCCTCATCTGGCAGCACGCTGGGAAAAGCGCCCCGTCGAAAAGGAAGTCATCCTGCAGGACTGGCAGTGCGTCACAGCGGCCTATCCCTATGTCACGGTCGAAGGCAGCGGCGGCATCATCTGCCCCATCCGGGACGACGAAAAGGCCTTCTTCCAGCTCGAAGACATCGTCCGCTGGCTGAAGCTTCCGTCGCTCATCGTCAGCCCTGCCGGCCTGGGCGCCATCAACGATGCCGTCCTGACCGCCTTTTATATGAAAGAAAAAGGCCTGCCCGTCCAGGGTTTCATCATCAACCACTATACGGGCAGCCCCATGGAACAGGATAATCTGCGCATGATTGAAAAGTTGAGCGGCAAGCCGATCCTGGCCGTCGTCGCCGACAACGATGAATTACTCGACGCCGATGCGGATGCAATCATCCGTTTATACCAGTAAGGAGGACATTTACATGGATTTACTTGAAGCAGACATGAACTATATCTGGCATCCGGCCCAGCAGATGAAGGATGCCGAAGTCTTCCCGCCCGTGGTCATCGATCACGGCAAAGGCTGCCGCCTTTACGATATAAACGGGAAGGAATACATCGACATCATCAGTTCCTGGTGGTGCAACCTCTTAGGCCACTGCAACGACGAAATCAACGATGCCATTAAAGACCAGCTCGATAAATTAGAACACGTCATCTTCGCCAATTTCTCCCACCGTCCGGCCATCGAACTCTGTCAGGCCCTGCTGCCCCTCCTGCCGAAAGGGCTGAAGCATTTCAATTTCACGGACAACGGTTCTTCTGCCGTCGAATGTGCCCTGAAGATGGCCTTCCAGTATCAATACCAGTCGGGCCAGCCTCAGAGGCAGCGCTTCATGTGCCTGTCCGAATCGTACCACGGTGAAACAATCGGCGCCCTCTCCGTCGGCAGTATGGACCTCTACGCCCGCATCTACAAGCCGATGATGATGAAGAATATCCACTTCGACGGTCTCGATTGCTACCGCTGTCCCTACGGCAGGACGCGGGAAACCTGTGACTGCGAATGCTTCGTCAGCGCCGAAAAAGCCTTTGCAGCCTACGGGAAGGAAACAGCGGCCCTCATCGTCGAACCGATTTTGCAGGGTGCAGCGGGTATGCGCATCTATCCGGCAGAATACCTGCGCCGTCTGCGCCGGCTCTGCGATGAATACGGCGTCCTGCTCATCGACGATGAAATCGCCGCCGGCTTCGGCCGGACCGGAAAGATGTTCGCCATCGAACATGCCGGCATCAGCCCGGATATCCTCTGTACTTCCAAGGGCCTGACCGGCGGCTACCTGCCCATGGCCATCACGATTACGACCGACGCTATTTATCAGGCCTTCTATGACGATTACAGCAAGCATAAGGCCTTCGTCCACAGCCATACGTATGCCGGTAACCCCCTCGCCTGCCGGGCCGCCCTGGCCGTCCTGAAAATCATGGAACGCGACAAGATACTAAAAAAAGCTGCCGAAAAGAGCATCTACCTTCATGAAAAGTTAGACGCTGCCCTCGGCAGCCACAGCCATGTCGGCGAAATCCGCCACATCGGCCTGATCAATGCGATTGAATTAGTAAAAGACAGGAAGACGAAAGAAGCCTTCGCGTCGGAAAAGCGGATTGGCTGGCACATCTTCCGCAAAGCCATGGACCTGGGACTGGTCCTGCGCCCGATTGGCGACGTCATCTATTTTAATCCACCCCTAACGATTGACGAAGAGACAATGGATGAAGCCGTCCGCCGCTGCACAGAAGCAGTCCATGCAGTCCTCGGCCCAGTTTAAGCCTGCAGAGCCGCATCGAGGGCGGCTTTGACGTGGGCCTTGATGTCGTCGTATGACTGGCCCGGCTGGGCTTCATAGAGTTTTTCCGTACCGATGAACATAGACGGTACATAGTAATAGGAGTGACCCTTGACGACTTCCGGGTGTTCCGTTTCTTCGTACCAGTCGACAGCGACCTGGCGGTACGCCGGATTTTCTTCAATCAGTTCGGCCAACGCTTCTTTTGCCCCTTTGCAGTACGGGCAGCCGTTTAAGTAAAAAGCGGTAATAGTTTTCAAGGGAATCGACTCCTTTCAGAAATACGAAATTACTGATGGCCGCCGCAGCCATTTGCACCGCAGTGATGTTCACCGTGTCCGTGTTCATGGTCGTGGTGGCTGCAGGCTACGTTGGGATTGAAAGCCAGACTACCCTGCAGCAGGGCCTTGACGGCATCATCGGCACTGCCTGTGACGCCGCCGTACAGTTTGATGCCGGCTGCAGCCAGGGCCTGCTGGGCACCGCCGCCGATACCGCCGGCAATGACGACATCGGCCTGATGTGCCTGAAGGAAGCCGGCTAAGGCACCATGGCCCTGGCCGTTCGTGCTGACCACTTCAGCGCTGACGATATTGCCGTCTTCGACATCATAGAACTTAAACTGTTCCGATTTGCCAAAATGCTGGAAAACATTCCCATTTTCATACGTAACTGCTATTTTCATAATAACAAGACCTCCCAGGAAATTCAAGAACAAGTTTTAATGACATATGTCATTTATCTATATTTAAGTATATGACATATGTCAGTTAATGTCAAGAAAAAAGACTGCCGCAAAACGGCAGTCTTTTTTGTAGTTCGTTCGGCGTGATTCGTTTGCCGAAGATTCGTACATACCACGGCAAACGACAGCCGTCGGGCTGTCATCGCGTAGGCGAGATCACAACTGTCGGTGTCTTATCTCCTTTTACAGAATACATGTTGTAAACGTAATCCGGTGTCAGTTCGCCTTTGAGGTGGAAGAGGGGATAGGCGTCGACGGCGTTCATGTAAACGACGTCACTCTTGACGTAGCCCGGGGCGATGCCGTAGGGGCTGGTCAGGATAGCCTGCTGAGAATTCCACTGCAGGTCCAGTTTCAGCGCCGTGGCTACGGCGACAGCCGGAAGATAAATCTGACCGTTTTTGCCGAGAGCTCGTTTGCTTAGTTTATTCCCGTTTACGACTAAATCATAGGCTTTAGCAATATACGTGACATTGCCGTCAGAAGCGTTTATTTTATCGGAAATTTCTTGAAATTCCGCAAAATCTTCCACCCCATAACCTGCCAGTGCTTTCTTGACCTGAGCCACACTCAAGGACTGCCAGCCATAACCGTCCGGATAAATATAGTAGGACACGGTGTGATCCGGATCGGCATCGATGACCAGCCGGTCGTAATAGATATTGACCGGCGTTCCGACGGAAACATACTGATACAGGTCTTCTACGTCGGCTTCGTTCATGCGCACGCAGCCGTTGGAAACGTAGCCGCCGATCGATTCAGGATGGTTCGTGCCGTGAATACCGTAATTGCCGTAAAAGCCGATCCAGCGGTAGCCAATGGGGTTGTCCGGACCGGAACTGATCTGGATACTCGTATCATCCGGATCGACCCAGGTCGGATTGACTTCCTTGTACTGAACCTGATAATACCCGGTCGGAGTTGGCGTCGTCGTCTTGCCGACGCCGACATGATACATCTTGATTTTCGTATCCCCTTCATAAAGGGTCAGGATGCGGCTGGCCAGATTGATGCCGATTTTCTTTTCCGACGTATTTTCCTGCGCCCTGGCCGGAGCTGTTTTCGCTGCTGTCTGCGGTGCTGCGGCGGCAGGCTGTGTTTCCGTCTGCGGTGCCGAAGTCGGCTTAATTTCTACTTTGACGTGAAACGGGGCCGGCGCCGTCTTCAGTTCCGGCGTGTCGGCCAGCGCCGCTCCGGTCGTCAAGACCAGGGCACATGTCAAAGCAATGAGTCTCTTATGCAAAATAATCCCTCACTTTCCCCGCCTCTGCAAGGCGTTCTTTTTATTTACACTCATTTAATCTTCGTTTACATATTCTTTTTCCCCGCTGCCGTTCAAGATCAGGTTGAGGACGACAGCCGTAATGCTGCCCAGGGTAATGCCGCTGTGGAAGATGATGCTCGCCCAGGCCGGGAAGCTGTGGAAGAAGTTCGGCGCCGTCAGGGTAATCATGCTGACACCGACGCTGACGGCGACGATCATCAGGTTGTAGGTCCCGTCGAATTTGACCTTGCTCAGGGCCCGGATACCGCTGGCAATTACCATACCGAACATGGCCACGCCGGCACCGCCGAGGACCGAGTTAGGGATAGAGGCGACGACAGCGGCCATTTTCGGGAACAAGCCCAGGACGATGAGGATGATCCCCGAAGCAGCGACGACGAAGCGGCTCTTGACGCGGGTCACGGCGATGAGGCCGACATTCTGGGCAAAGGCCGTGTAGGGGAAGCTGTTCAGGATACCGCCGATAAAGGTCGATAAACCGTCCGCACGGAGACAGCGGGCCAGGCGGTGGCTGTCGATATCCCGGCCGACAATGGAACCGATAGCGATACAGTCACCCGTCGTTTCAACCATGACGACGACCATGACGACGATCATCGAGATGATAGAGCCGAGGTCGAAGGTGGGGAAACCAAAGGAAAAAGGCGTCACAATGCCGATCCAGTCGGCTTTACCGACTTCGGCGAAATCGGCCTGACCAAGAGCCATGGCAATGATTGTCCCAACAATGAGTCCCAGCAGGACGGAGATATTGCTGAGGAAGCCCTTGCCGCAGCGGTAAATGGCGATGATGATGGCCAGCGTCACGAAAGCCAGGAAGAGATTCATAGGCGAGGCGAAATCCGGCGATTTCGGGTTGCCGCCGCCCATCCAGTTGACAGCGACCGGCAGCAGGGTGATGCCGATGATGGTGATGACCGAACCCGTGACGACGGGCGGGAAGAAACGGATGAAGCGGCTAAAAAAAGGCGCAATGAAAAAAGTAAAGAGACCGGCAATGAGGATAGCCCCGTAAATCGCCGTGATGCCGTGTTCCGTACCGATGAGGATCATCGGCGTGACGGCAGCAAAGGTAACGCCCTGGATCATAGGGATACGAGCCCCGACTTTCCAGAAACCCAGGGTCTGGATCAAAGTCGCGACGCCGCAGGAAAATAAGTCGGCATTGATCAGGTGCACCAGCTCGGCCGGCGATAAATGCAGGGCCTGGGCGATGATGATCGGCACGGCAACAGCGCCGGCGTACATGGCCAGGACATGCTGCAGACCATAGGCAAAAAGTTTCCCTGCCGGCAGCATTTCATCGACGGGATTCGGTTTCGTAGCTACATCTTCATTCATTTCGTCAAAGTCACCTCAAACTTGGATTGGATAAGACCATAATAAAAAACAGCAATAATATTTTTATTATATCATTGCCTCTCTGAAAATAAAACATGCAGCAAAATTTTACTTACTTTTTACACAACTTTTTCAAAACAATGATACAGCCCTTATATACTGGTTTTACTATATAGAGGAGGAACTAAACATGTTCAGTATCAGCAACAAACACGAAGAATTTTTCGACTATCTCATGAGCAATGCCGAAAACTTCCACCGCGGCGCCATCATCGCCCACGAAGTCATGCAGGATGTTTCCAGCGTTTCCCTGCACCTGAAGGAAATTGTCAAACTGGAACATACTTCATCCAAGACGAACCAGGATGTCATCTTCAAACTGTCGCGCGTCTTCATCACGCCGATCGATCGGGAAGACTTCTACAAGCTGACATGCCAGCTCGAAGACTGCATCGATTCCCTGCAGGGCGCCCTGATGCGCACGAGCATGTACCATGTCACGGAAGCCCCGCAGGCCGCCGTCGCGATTACGGAACAAATCGTCATCATGGGGGAAGAACTGAAGAAAATCTTCTCCTTCCTGAAAGATATCGACCACAATGAAGCGAAACTGATGCGGCATGCTGAACATCTGAACCGCCTCGAAACAGAAGTGGACCACATTTACCGCCAGGAAATCTCCCGTCTCTTCAGCGGCGAAGAAACGGATCTGCTCAACGTCATCCGCTGGAAGGATATCTTAGGGACCCTGGAAGAAGCAGCGGACCACGTGGAAACGCTGGGCAACACGATTAAAGAGGTGACGATGAAGTATGCTTGATACGTCGCTCATTATCATGGTCGTCGTCCTGGCCCTGGTCTTCGACTTCATCAATGGTTTCCATGATACGGCCAACGCCATCGCCACCTGCGTCTCCACGCGTGCCATCCGTCCGGGCCTGGCCATCGTCGGCACAGCAGTACTCAACTTTTTGGGCGCCATGATTTCGACGGGCGTCGCCAAGACCATCGGCGGCGATATCGTCGTTTCACCGACGCTGGTCAATGAAATGATCATCATCGCCGGTCTCGTAG
>ERZ779697.912-NODE-912-length-12685-cov-1.75891_pt1 | contig 12685 bp, 9 predicted proteins | sample MGYA00511881_ERZ779697 | MGnify/ENA primary metagenome ERZ779697 (study PRJEB29588, sample SAMEA2148105) | human gut metagenome | biome: human gut; feature: human-associated habitat; material: faeces | place: Denmark | collected 2008/2010 ... | reverse complement strand
TGATGCCGATGCGTTCGGGATCGACGTCATCGTGTGTAGAGAGGAAATCCACAGCTGCGCAAAAGTCCTCGGTGTTGATGTCGGGAGAGGCTACATAGCGGGGTGTTCCACCACTCTCTCCAGTGTATGAAGGATCGAAAGCGATGGTTAGGAAACCGCGTTCTGCCATTGTTTGTGCGTAGAGGCCTGATGCTTGTTCCTTCACGGCCCCGAAAGGACCGGATATAGCGATAGCCGCCATTTTCCCGTTTATATTCTTTGGTGTATACATATCGGCTGCAAGCGTGATGCCGTAGCGGTTGCGAAATGTTACCTTACTGTGATTCACTTTATAGCTCTTCGGGAAAATCTTGTCCCATTCTTTTGTCAATTCTAAGTCTTCCATTTCTATATTCTTTTTATCAGTTTGAATTATATTCTCTTCAATTATCCTGTTTCCTGCCTCCATTGCCGTGACTCCAGCCATCAACAATGCTAATGCTATTATTTTTTTCATATCTTTTGTGTTGATTTGGCCGATGCGCAACCAACAATGGTATTAGCCGGCACATTTTTGAATCTATTGCATTGATTTTTTTACAAAGGTCGGCATGTATTCTTTTTCTCTTTGTAGATAAATTACGGATATTATGCCCTGAATTACTGTTTTGCCGATATATACCAATCTGTTCGCGACAAAATCTCCCGGAGAGGGATGTTTGTTAGTTTGCTCTCGATCCAAGCTGTAAAATCGAAAGTTTTAAGGAGTTGTTTTTCGTATTTGTCTTGCCGGATACGCATTATATCCTTTTGGTATTGTGACCACAGCTTCTCTTGGTCTTTTTTATAGATGGGCAATGGATGGGCCATTAGGAAGCGGAATAGTAGTTTTTCGGTGATATACACTTGCTTCTCGTAACCGATCATTCGCTTGATGGAGCTTATTTCGTTTGCGAAAAAGCAATAGTCCCCTAGTTCTGCCTGGATAAGGAGATTGATGAGGCGGGCTGTTTTGTAGGACGGCAATGTGTGGAAGAATTTGCCGGAACCGAATATGTTTTTCATGCTTTTACGGGCTTTCATCGGTTCTCCCAGGCAAAGATAAAGGATGGAAGAATAGAGGGATAGTTTTAGTTGAGTTTCCGGTCTGGTCATGGTTGCTTTCTTAGCAAAAAAATCGGTATAGGTCTCTGTAAGATGCACTGCCGCGTCAAATTGTCCGGTGTTGAGCAATCCCGAGAGTTCGTACAGGTAGTGGCGTCCTTGTACTTCCATCAGGAACTCTGTTGGGTAGTTGCCCGTGCTGATTTCTTTCAGTTTGGACAAAAAGAAAGGCATTTCCTGGTATAATCCGGCAACGTGCAGGCTGTTCAGTACTCCCTCTATGGCGCTCAGGTAGTAGATCGGTGGGTTGAGGATTAGATGCCGGTTCGCTTCGAAAAGCGCGATCAGTTCCTGATAGAAGCGGATCGCCGATTTATAGTTTCCGGCATTCAGGTAGTAGGTCGCTTGGAACAACAGGTGAAGTTTGTGTGCCTCGAATCCCTGGTAGGAATGGTTGGCGATCAAGTTCAGTTCGCTTAAAACAAGATCGTTCAGGTTCTCTTTCTGTTTGTTCGAACGGGCATACCCTTTATAGGTAATGCGGTATTTCAGAATATCATATAGTTGCAGGTGGAGGTTCGTGTTGCGGGCATATTTCATTACGTCGTTAATCTGCATTTGTTTGTTTACCAGTTCTTTCTCGCTGATGCCTTCGAAACCGAGTGTGCTTAGATATTTCAATTCCGTACGGTAAATCAGAAGGAGGAGTGGATCGTTTTCGTATGTGACGGCCAGCTTCTTTGCTTTTTCCAATTCTGCAAGTGCATTGTCGAAAAGTTCCCGTTCGAAAAGAATGCCAGCCTTTGTGATATAATTGAAGATAGTCGTCTGTATGTCTTGTTTCTCCCTCAATTGGACGAGGCAATCCAACAATACCCGATAAAGATGCTTGGCTGCTATCTCAAAGCTTTTTTCGTTCACTTTGCCGCAAAACTTCTCATATATTTGTTCGGCGGAGAAGCCTTCGCATGCCAGGTCGTATAGAACCATATAATGTTTATCCCCGTTTTGCAGGTTGGTATAGAGTCTGATGTATCGTTTTTCCGCTTTGGAAAGCGACTTGATCAATAGCATGACCTGATTGAGTTTTGTGGCCTGTTTCATAAATTTATCTGTTTGTCTATAAGATATATTTTGTATATGTTATTTACAAAAATAAGATTTGGGTTTATCTTTTCCAAAGAATTATGTGGAAAAAAGAAACGATATACATATTATATTTGTAACGCTTCATTGCAAATGATTCATAATTTAATACGAAATAAAATATGGACACAACACAAATATCCAGACGACAAATCCTGGTGGTTGGGAGTTGCAATACCGATATGGTTATAAAAGCCGCTCATCTGCCTCGTCCGGGTGAAACGATTTTGGGTGGAACATTCTTTATGAATCCCGGTGGAAAAGGGGCGAACCAAGCTGTGGCGATAGCGCGTTTGGGTGGTTCCGTCACTTTTATATGCAAGACCGGAAGTGATATATTCGGTCACCAGTCACAACAACTTTTCGAGGAGGAGGGAATCAATACCTCTTATGTCTTTTCAGATTCCGGGAATCCTTCCGGCGTAGCCCTGATCACGGTGGACGAAAAAGCGGAAAACTGCATTGTCGTCGCTTCGGGAGCGAATGCTAACCTTCTGCCGTCCGATCTAGCGAAGGCAGAGGAGGCTATTGAGTTGGCTGACTTGATCCTGATGCAGCTGGAGGTCCCGATGGAGACCGTGTGCTTTGTTGCGGATATCGCCTGGCAAAAGGGGAAGAAAGTGATTCTGAATCCGGCTCCGGCACATCCATTACCGGCCGATCTGCTCCATCATTTATATTTGATCACGCCGAACGAGACGGAAGCGGAGATGATTACCGGTGTGAAGATAACGGACGATATTTCAGCGGTGGAGGCCGCCCGTGTCCTTTCGGGAATGGGAGTGCAGCATGTTATTATTACGCTGGGATCAAAAGGGGCACTTATTTGTAGCGACGGAGAAGCCGAGATAGTTCCCGCTTTGAAAGTAGAAGCTGTCGACACGACTGCCGCCGGCGATGTATTTAATGGAGCCCTGACTGTCGCTTTGTCCGAAGGGCGAAATTTGAAAGAATCCGTCCGGTTTGCCTGTAAGGCTTCGGCTATCTCGGTGACACGTGTAGGGGCGCAGTCGTCAGCTCCTTATCGGAACGAAGTGGATATATTCGATTAATCAAATCTTGTATAAATTCAATAACATGAAAAAAACGATTCTTTTTACCTGTTTGACCGCTTTGCTGGCGGCCTGTTCCGGAAAATCGGCTGTAACTGCTCCGGATGAAACGACGGTGCAGCCTGTCAACCTGATATTGGATACGGACCTGGGACCGGATTATGATGATATCGGTGCGATGGCTCTGATGCACGCGTTGGCTGATAGTGGGCAAGTGAACATTTTAGCGGTTGTTTCGTCTAATAAGGACGAGCATGTCGTACCCTGCATAGAAGTGCTGAACACCTATTTCAACCGACCGGACATTCCTGTCGGTGCTTCGAAAAGCGAGGGTGGCGTTTCGCTGACCACCTGGCATAAGACTAAATGGACGGAAGAGCTTCCGGCGCGTTATCCACATAAAACGGCAAAAACCTCGGATGCTTCGGATGCGGTGAAGGTCTATCGCCGGATTTTGAGTACGCAGCCGGATAGCAGCGTTGTGGTTTGTACGATCGGTTTTTTCACCAACCTGAAGGACCTATTGCTTTCCGGTGGTGACGAATATAGTCCGCTTTCCGGCTGTGATTTAGTCGCGAAGAAGGTGAAACGGGTGGTTTCGATGGCAGGTTTGTTTCCCGAAGGGAAGGAATTTAATGTCTATTGTGATACCCCAGCATCCCGTGTGGTGGCAGAGCGATGGCCTACGGAAATCATATTTAGTGGTTTTGAAATCGGAAATATGATTTTTACCGGGAAGAAGCTGGTCCAGATGGATGTGGAAGACAGTCCTGTGAAAGATGCCTATTCGCTCTGTTTTGCCGAAGGCGATCCAAATGGCCGGATGAGTTGGGATCTTACGGCTGTGCTGGTGGCAGTCAAAGGGTATGAACCTTATTATAATGTGGAGCGCGGAACGTTCCGTGTCGTGAATGATGAAGGAGCCAATAGCTGGACACCGGATGGGAAAGGTAAGGACCTTCGTCTGATCGAGAAAGTGCCGGCGGTGGAGATGGCGGTTCTTATTGAAAATTATATGATGCATCAACCTGTTTCAAAGTAAGGAAGTTATGTTTATAGTACAAGATTATTCGTTGGCGATCCTGTTTTGTGTTGTCACAATGCTTTGTTGGGGATCGTGGGGAAATACACAGAAGCTGGCCTCGAAGACTTGGCGGTATGAGTTCTTTTATTGGGATTATGTGATTGGAGTGTTGCTCTTTTCCGTTTTTTCCGCTTTTACGTTGGGCAGCTTTGGCTCTGAGGGGCAGGGGTTTCTGCTTAATTTGGCACAAGCTGATATGAGATCGTTAGGGAGCGCTTTCCTGGGGGGCATTATTTTTAATGCAGCCAATATCCTATTATCGGCAGCTATTGCAATTTGCGGCCTGTCGGTAGCTTTTCCGGTCGGAATCGGGCTGGCGTTGGTATTAGGCGTATTAGTCAATTATTTCGGAGCGGCTAAAGGAGAACCTTTGTATATCTTTATTGGCGTAGCTCTGATCGCAGTTGCTATCCTGCTGAACGGTCTGGCCTATAAGAAAGCATTGGTCGGTTCGAAAAAAGTGTCGGGAAAAGGTCTTTTTATTTCTGTCGCAGCAGGTGTGATCATGGCTTTCTTCTACCGTTTTGTTGCGGCTTCGATGGATCTGGATAATTTTGCAGAGCCCGCATTGGGCAAGCTGACACCTTATACCGCTGTGTTTATCTTCTCTTTAGGCGTGTTTGTTAGTAATTTCCTGTTTAATACGATCGCTATGAAACGTCCGGTGGAAGGTGAACCAGTTTCTATCTCCGGTTATTTCAAGGGGAATACCAAGACACACTTGGTGGGTATATTAGGAGGCGTTATCTGGTGTATCGGGCAGTCTTTTAGTATGATCGCTTCTGAAAAGGCCGGAGCTGCCATTTCGTACGGTTTGGGGCAGGGGGCGACGCTTGTATCCGCACTTTGGGGGATTCTGATATGGCATGAATTCAGAAGAGCTCCACGTTCTTCGGATTTTCTGAATGCCGGAATGTTCGTCCTGTTTGTGATTGGCCTGGGCTTCCTTATTTATGCAGGGGCGTGAGTCGGAGTCTAAAACAAGAACGGTTCCGGGGAAGTTGCAATAATTTTGGTGCGTTTTATCCCAGCTATAAGTTATTTATCGCGAAAAAGCCTTACATTTGTCTTAGTTTCTTGTTTATTGGATATGTACAAAACTAAAAAGCAGGCTTTATGAAAGAGGATAATGATATTTTCAAGAAGTTCCGGGACTCTTTTAGTAAGATTGACGGACATTTCCATATATTAGAACAGCGTGTACCCGTAGAACGGCAGATGGAATATTTTAAATACTCGGAAAAGATCAGGAAAGATCAGGATAAGCCGGATATCTCGAAAATGGATTTTTCGGTTTTCGAGGATAGTCTGGATGATCCCGAATCGACTGTGGAACATAAGAAGTATGTATTGTCTATGCTCGCGACCTCACGACAGGTAAAAGCATACAGGATATTGGAAGAATATGCCCAGGCTCCGGATCCGGATGTGGCAGACTGGGCATATATGGCTTTGATGGAAAGCCGTATCGCTCTGGAATCCGAACTGTCGGACGAGAAGCAGATTTATATCTCTACCGGTTTGGGAGGAAAAGGGGAGAAGTTGCGTTTTTATGTGCTGATCCTGGCGAATGAGCTGAAACCGTTCTTGGAGTATCAGAAGAAAGTGATTGAACGTGAATTCCCCTATTCCTTGGAAAAGGCGGGTTGCGAAATCGAGCGGTTGACAATAGGTGAAAAATATATGGAGTTGGTTTTCCTGATCCCTGTCCGGGCAGATATCAAGCAGGCGCTGGACAAGGTGATCAACGAATGTAACCAGTATGGAAACTTTCTTTCGCAGGTCTTCACGATCACGAATGTGAAGGAGTTGTCGGCCGAGGAAGTGGAAGAGATTATAAAAAAGAATGGAGGAAACAGTCAAGCAAGCCATTAAATATGGTATAGTGGGAGTGAGTAATACGGTGATAACCGCCGTTGTCATCTGGATCATGATGAAGTTGTTCGGATGTTCGGATGTTGTTTCGAATATGGTCGGTTATGTAGCAGGCGTATTGAATAGTTTTATATGGAATAAGCAATGGACATTCCGAAGTTCGGCTGGATGGATCGGCAGTGCTGTCCGTTTCGGTGTCGTGTTCGGAGTGTGTTATCTGTTGCAATTGGGGCTTTTAGTGTATGTCCTGAATCCATACCTGTCGATCGACCCATATTATAACCAATTGATAGCAATGGCTTTTTACACGGTGATTAATTTTATCATGAATAAGTTTTATACGTTTAAAGCTTAAATGCAGATGAAGAAACTTGCGGTCATAGTCCCTTGTTATAACGAGGAGTTGGTCATTGCCGAATCATACCGGCGTACACGGGAGGCGTTGCATAAGCTCCCTGTTTTAACGGAAATTATCTATATCAACGACGGCAGTAGAGACCGGACGCGTCTGATGCTGGACGAGATCGCGGCTTCCGATCCGCAGGTGAAGGTGATCCATTTCTCCCGTAACTTCGGACATCAGCCGGCTGTCACGGCAGGTATCAACAATTGCGATGCCGACTTGGCTGTCATTCTGGATGCCGATATGCAGGACCCTCCCGAACTTATCCCATCCATTCTCGAATTGCAGGAAAAGGAGCAGGCGAACGTGGTTTATTGCGTCCGCAAGTCCCGCGAAGGGGAAGGGCTTTTCAAGAAAGTGACGGCGAAGGCTTTTTACCGTATGCTGAACTACATGAGTGATGTGAATTTCCCGTTAGATACAGGCGATTTCCGCTTGATAGACCGCAAGGTGATGGATCAGTTCGACCGTTTTCAGGAGCGTGGAAAATATATTCGCGGACTGATCAGCTGGGTAGGCTTCAAGCAGGTTCCTTTCTATTATGAACGAGAGGCACGTATTGCCGGAGAAACGAAATACCCGTTCAGCAAAATGTGGAAGTTTGCCACCACCGCTATGCTTTATTTCTCCAAGAAACCGTTGCGCCTGGCGACAAGCTTGGGCTTTATCGCCGTATTGGTCGGCATCGTGCTGGCCGTCTGGTTTACCTTAGGCAAGATATACGGCTTCAGCAATGCTGAAACAGGTTGGACTTCCATCATGACCTCCGTTATTTTCTTTGGCGGCGTTCAATTGCTGACAGTCGGTGTGTTAGGGCAATATATCGGCATCTTGTTTGACGAGATCAAAGCACGTCCGGAATATATTATCGATGAGAAGAAGAATTTCTAATCTGAATCTGGCTATTCGTGAATAAATACCCCATCGATCCAGATCGTAGCCTTTTGTCCTTTGAATTTGAGCAGGACATAATTCGGATCAGCCGGTCCTAACGGGAAGTGTGCGATAAACCATTCCTGCCAGAGCTCCTTTTTTATTTCAGCATCGGTAATTACCTCTACCTCTCCGGTTAATGCCACGCTATTGCCATTTTCGCTATAGCATAAGCCTGCTTTGGGATTCAGACGGAAATCTTTCGTTTTCAGAGAGTCGTTGCCGGTTGCCATCCAGACCACGGAATATCCTTCCGATTTGATTTTGCTCATGGGGACAGGGCGGGGATACCCTTCTTCGTTGACGGAAGTAATAACCACAACCTCGCAACGTTGCAATAACTGTTCTGCTTTTTCTTTCATAAGTTTCATATTTCAATGCTTTATTAGTTACGTGCAAATGTAGGGGTGGAACTGCCCTGCTCTATTGTAAAAAAACGACTTTTTCATTCCAGGTAAGTCAGCAAGACATCTTCGGGGATAGGGATCGAGAGGAAAGAAGCCGGTGTATTGCCGGATAACTGCCGGATTTCCTTATTGAAGTGGGAGAGGTCGTAATAGCCCGCTTCAACGGCAATCGTAAGCAGGTTGTCCGGTACGCAATTTTTCAGCAGGTCGATGGTGTTTCTGAATTTCATGATCCGGCTGTATTCTTTTGGAGTATAGCCGGTATATGCTTTGAATTTGCGTTCGAAATGACGTTGGCAAATGCAGATTTCATCCGTCAATTGCAGGATCGGGAGACGCCCTTTCGAGCGATTGATCTGCTGCACGGCGAACGGAATCTGAGGATCAATCTCATAGTTGTCTTTCAGGCGGTGGATAAGGAACCGTTCGATCAGGCAAATCTGCTGCTGTAAAGTCTGTGCTTCACATAATGATTCGGCAAACGAGTCCGTAAAGAGAAGCGTCAAGTCGTTGCTGCTTATCCTCTGGTTCGTAAATTCAGAGAGAGGCGGTTTGCAGAAAGCGGTTAACCCGCAAGGATGGAAACGGACTCCCAGCATGTGAACGCTCGGCGTGTTCGTGACCAATTCCGAGAAAGTAGTCATCGGACCGACGAAGAAGCAACGATAGGGTTGCATGACCGGCTGGTTCGTGCCGACACATTGTGCAGTGTCTCCAATGGAAAAGATAAAGTCGCAGCAACCGTCCGGCAATATTTTGAAGTACGTGCCGAGTTCGGTTTTTCCTTTGAATACCCAATATTTATCAATGTAGGCCGACAATAGTCCGCAAGGTTGATATTCGGTGTACATATTTTTCTTGTTTTAGCGCGTGGCGAACGGGTGGATTACCGAACAAATCTGAGTCACCAGCCTGCGGATATTTTCTCTCGCAAATTCCGGTTCCATCGCTTTCTCCATTGTGACTGGACCGGGTGTGATCGAGAATATTCCCTGGAAGCCGGCCCGGTTCATTTGAGCTGCATCTTCTATGCTTCCTGCAAGTACTATGACGGGAATATTTTGTTTCCGGGCCTCTTCCAAGATACCGGAAGGCACTTTCCCCATCACTGTTTGCCGATCAGCCCGTCCTTCACCGGTAAAGATCAGGTCGGCTCCTGTTATTCTCTTACCGAAGTCCAGCACGTCGAGCATCAGGCGGATACCCGGTTTCAACTCGGCATTCAGGAACGCAAGGAAACCTCCGCCCATTCCTCCGGCTGCCCCGGCTCCGGGGATATCCGAAATGTCTTTGCCAGTAGTCGACAGGATAACCCGTGAAAGTGCCTGCATACCGGTATCCAGTTCTTTGACCATCTTGGTATCGGCTCCCTTTTGCGAAGCGAAGACGTAAGCCGCCCCGTCAGACCCGCAGAAGGGATTGCGTACATCGCAGGCAATCGTGAAGCGGGCCTCCTTTAAAGCCGGATGTACGGCAGATGTATCGATGGAGGCTACCTGCGACATGATCCTGCCTCCTGTCCCCAACAGATTTCCCCGCTTGTCCAGGAAACGAAACCCTAAGGCTTGCAGCATACCTAACCCTGCATCGTTGGTGGCACTGCCGCCTATGCCCACGATAAAATGGCGGCAACCTTGTTCGAGGGCGTCGAGAATCAGTTCTCCCGTCCCGTAAGTAGTCGTCAGCATCGGATTCCTTTTGTCTTCGGGAACCAAAGGCAAGCCGCTGACGGCTGCCATCTCGATCAGAGCTGTTTGCCCGTCGCCCGAAATACCGTACCGTCCCTGCACGAGCTCCATCAAAGGACCGTGTGCCGGCAGGGTCCGGTATTTCCCTTTTGTTGCGGAGGTGAGTATGTCTAACATTCCTTCGCCTCCGTCGGCGATCGGAAACAGCAAGGTCTCGCAATCGGGAAAGATCGTTTTGATACCTTCCATTACTGCACTTCCGGCTTCTTCCGAGGTCAGGCAGCCTTTAAAAGAGTCGATGGCTATTATTGCTTTATTCATTTTATCCGTCTTATAATGCTTCAGATGGTTTGTGAGTTCAAATGTATCTAAAGTTTATGAGAAATGACGGATTTCCAGAGAGAAAACAAAGCAATAAATAGATGCTCATTGGGAACAATTAGGTTAAAAAGAATGTTCCTTAAATAGAATTCAACATAAAAACAACTGAAATATGAAAGCAAATATAGGATTGATCGGGCTCGCCGTGATGGGCGAGAACCTGGCGCTCAACATGGAAAGCAAAGGCTTCACGGTTGCCGTATATAACCGGAGCGTACCCGGCGAAGAGGGAGTCGTAGACCGTTTTATCAATGGCCGGGGCAAAAGCAAACGTTTTATCGGAACGCATTCGATCGAACAATTGGTCGACTCGGTGAAAAGTCCTCATATCATCATGATGATGGTCAAAGCGGGGCGTCCTGTAGACGAGCTGATCTCGCAATTGCTCCCTTTCCTTTCGTCTGGCGATGTAATTATCGACGGAGGCAATTCTGACTTCCACGACACGGAACGTCGTGTGAAGGAGTTGGAAAAGAAAGGGATCTATTTCGTCGGAACCGGAATTTCGGGAGGCGAGGAAGGAGCCTTGCACGGCCCGTCTGTGATGCCCGGAGGTTCGGTGGAAGCTTGGCCGCTGGTGAAAGACATCTTGCAGGGAATTTCCGCCAAGTTGGACGATGGTTCGCCTTGCTGCGAGTGGATCGGAGCGGGGGGAGCCGGCCATTTTGTGAAGATGGTGCACAACGGCATCGAATATGGGGATATGCAGCTTATTTCCGAAGCCTATTCGCTGTTGAAAAAACGGAAAGGATTGGACAACGATGCGATGGCCGTCGTCTTTGACGAATGGAACGGAGGGGAATTGGATAGTTTCCTGATCGAGATAACCGCCAATATTCTGCGTTTTCGTGACGAAGACGGAAAACCGTTGCTCGACAAGATATTGGATGTCGCCGGACAGAAGGGAACCGGCAAATGGAGCGCGATTGCAGCGATGGACGAGAATGATCCGCTGACGTTGATCACCGAAGCGGTTTACGCCCGCTTGCTCTCGGCCTTGTATCCCGAACGAATAAAGGCGGCAAGACTTTATAGTGGAAAGTTGAAAGTTGAAAGTGGAAAGTTATCAGACAACGCTCAACTTTCAACTTTCAACTTTCAACTTTCAATTGAAGACGTCCGTCAGGCACTATACGCAGCCAAGCTGATTTCCTATGCACAGGGATTCTCCTTGCTTCGCCACGCTTCCGAGCATTATGGTTGGGATTTGGATTACGGGACGATTGCCCGCATCTGGCGTAAGGGGTGTATCATCCGTTCCGTCTTCCTGCAAAAGATCACGGAGGCATACCGGAAGGACCCGGACTTGGAAAACCTGCTCTTTGATGACTTTTTCCACACTAAGATACAGGAGGCTCTTCCTGCCTGGCGCCGGATTGTCGCCGAAGGTGCGCTGAGCGGTGTCGCCCTGCCTGCCATGAGTTCAGCTCTAAACTATTTTGATGGGTTGCGCACGCTGTATTCGGCAGCGAATATGATTCAGGCTCAACGCGACTATTTTGGAGCCCATACTTATGAACGTACCGATCGCGAACGTGGTCATTTCTTCCACACCAATTGGACTGGGGAAGGAGGCAATACGGTTTCGGGCACGTATAGCGTCTGATTCTACTGTTTTGGAACTTTCCGAAAACCTCAAAAATAGTTTTTGAAGCTTTCGTAGAGTTCCGCCATCCTCAAAAATGTTTTTTGAGGCTTTCAGAAAGTTCTGCCACCCTCAAAAATGTTGTTTGAGGCTTCCGGAAAGTTCTGACACCCTCGAAAATGATTTTTGGGGCTTTCGGGAGTTCCGCTGCTTTAAAAAATGATTTTTGAGGCTTTCGGAAAGTTCTGACATCATTAAATTAAAAAAGCAAATGAAAACAGCAAGCAATCAATTATTAGTCATATTCGGAGCTTCCGGCGACCTGACGGGGCGGAAGCTCTTGCCCTCGCTCTACGAATTGCACGTTCGGGGCTTATTGCCGGAACGTTTCTGCATCTTGGGGGCGGCCCGTACGGAATATACGGATGACGAGTACCGCGCTTTCGAAAAGGTGCATATCCGGGAATCCCTGAAGAACAAGGAGGTGGACGATGTTGAACTGGACAGTTTCCTCCGCCGTGTCTTTTACCTTGCGTTCGATTCGACCAATTCCGCCGGATACCATAAACTGAAAGATCGTATCCATCAGTTACGGCAAGAGCAGCAGTTGCCGGACAAGATCATCTATTATCTTGCCACGCCGCCGGTGATGTACGAGTTGATCCCGACCTGCCTGAAAGAAAACGGGATGAATGTTGCCGGAAGCGAGGACGGTTGGCGCCGCGTGATCGTGGAGAAGCCTTTCGGAACGAGCCTCGAATCGGCCGAACGTCTGAACAAGCATCTCATCCATATCTTCGATGAGAAGGAAATTTACCGTATCGACCATTATCTGGGGAAAGAGACGGTGCAGAACATCCTGGTTCTTCGTTTCTCCAACGGCATATTCGAACCGTTGTGGAACCGTAATTACATCGACTCGATCGAGATCAGTGCCTCGGAAACACTTGGCGTGGAGAATCGCGGGAAATATTATGACGGGGCGGGAGCCTTGCGCGACATGATCCAGAACCATCTGATGCAACTGATGGCATTTACGGCGATGGAG
>ERZ779697.910-NODE-910-length-12726-cov-1.79394_pt1 | contig 12726 bp, 9 predicted proteins | sample MGYA00511881_ERZ779697 | MGnify/ENA primary metagenome ERZ779697 (study PRJEB29588, sample SAMEA2148105) | human gut metagenome | biome: human gut; feature: human-associated habitat; material: faeces | place: Denmark | collected 2008/2010 ... | reverse complement strand
CAGATTCGTCAATTCATTCCTCTATTATGTACCGTATTCATGTCTCACGGCGCTGACACTTCCGTCTATACTATACAGTACGGAGAGTGTCATAAGCGCTGTGTGTGGATTTGCGGTTGCACTCATACTTGGAATAAAGCAGAAGGGACTTATAGTTGTGGCTGCTGCGGCGTGTGTGACGGTGTTCGTGGTTGAGTGGATATTAAAACTGATGTAGAAATTTATGATGTCTGGAGATTTGGACCGGATGGCTGAATATGATAAAACGATAAGAAGGAGGTAAGCAGGAAATACCTGTGTATGATATATGAGATTTCCGAAATTTATAAAAAAGGGCGATGCGATAGGTTTCGTTGCGCCATCATTTGGCTGTGATACAGAGCCGTATAAGACTGCATTTGGCAGAGCGCAGGAGAACTTCAGGAATATGGGGTTTGGTATACAGATCGGGCCAAACTGTTATGTCGGAGAAGGCATAGGAATCAGCAACAAGCCGGAGCTGTGCGGTCAGGAGATAAATGACTATTACACATCGGAGAAGAACGATGCACTCATATCCTGCGGCGGCGGAGAGCTCATGTGCGAGATACTTAACTATGTTGATTTTGACAGACTGAGGGCAGCAGATCCGAAGTGGTTTATGGGATATTCGGACAACACAAATCTCACATTCCTGCTCACGACATTGTGCGATACGGCGTCCATATATGGTCCGTGTGCGGCGGCATTTGGACAAGAGCCGTGGCACCGATCGATTGCGGATGCCATGGCTGTTCTTCAGGGGCAGAAGCTGTCATTTGCCGGATATGACGGATGGGAGAAGGAGTCCCTCAGGGATGAGGAACATCCATTCCTGCCATACAACATCACAGAGCCAAGAGTGATAAAGGGCTATCCTGAGAAGTTCCAGGTGAGCGGGCGAATGATAGGCGGCTGCATGGACTGTCTGGTGAACCTTATAGGAACAAAGTTTGACCATGTTGGCGAATTCCTTGAGAGATATAAGGATGATGGATTTATCTGGTTCCTCGAGTCCTGTGATCTGAACGTCATGTCCATAAGACGAGCCATGTGGCAGATGGACAACGGCGGATGGTTCAGATACTGTAAGGGCTTTATGATCGGCAGACCGCTGCAGTTCGGACAGGAGATGATGGGCCTTGACCAGTATCAGGCTGTGCTGGGGATCATAGGAAAATACAATGTGCCTGTCGTGATGGATGTGGATCTCGGACATCTGTCACCGATGATGCCTGTGGTATGCGGCAGCATGGGAACTCTTATGGTGGACGGCCAGGATATGAGTCTTTCCATGGAGATGAGGTAGAGAGAAGTCTGTTGGCTGTTTGATTGGCTGAAAAAGGCTGAAAATGGTTGAAAAAATAAAGGCAAAAAAATAAAAAATACTATTGTGAAAAAAAATATATCGTGCTACACTAGGTGGCAGATAAGATAAAGGCATAGACGGAAAGAGTAGTGTGGTGGATGCATCCAGAGAGAGCTGCATATGTGAATCGGACTCAGATATGAATCAGACGTGAGCCAGAACATATGGTGGGAGCAGCTTATGATATATCACATGAAGACCACTCCCGAGCCGTGCGCGATATAAGCGTCACCGCGTAGCTGCGTTAAAGGCATAATTGAGTTAAAAGTTAAGGTGGAAACGTGCATACGCACCCTTAGATAGATTATATCTAAGGGTGCTTTTTTAGTTGTTACATGCAATTTATTTTCACTTTATAAGAAGTAAGAAGGAGAACTGACATGGTTAATTTCAAAGAAGACGAACAGCTTAAGACACTGAATCATTCCTGTGCACATCTTATGGCACAGGCTATCAAGCATTTGTACCCACAGGCAAAGTTCTGGGTAGGACCGGTAGTTGCAGAAGGATTCTACTACGATGTAGATCTTGGCGATGACGTTATCAGAGGCGAGGAAGATCTCGCAGCCATCGAGAAAGAGATGAAGAAGATTGCCAAGAGTGGCAAGAAGATCATCCGCAAGGAGATATCCAAGGAAGAAGCTCTTGAGATGTTCAAGGATGACGAGTACAAGCTCGATCTTATAAATGGACTTGAGGATGGAACGATCACATGCTATGAGCAGGGTGATTTCACAGACCTCTGCCGTGGACCTCACGTAGACAATGTAAAGCTTTGCCGTAACTTTAAGCTCATCAGACATTCAGGAGCTTACTGGAAGGGCGACAGCAAGAACAAGGTTCTTCAGAGAATATATGGTGTGTGCTTCCCTACAAAGGAGGAGCTTGAGGAGCATCTTCAGTTACTTGAAGAGGCTAAGGAGAGAGATCACAGAAAGATCGGCAAGGACATGCAGCTCTTCATGGTTGATGACCTCGTAGGACGTGGACTTCCAATGTTCCTTCCAAAGGGATATACAGTATGGCAGGAGCTTGAGAACTACATCAAGCGCAAGGAGAGAAAGCTTGGCTATCTCCACGTTATGACACCTTGTGTAGGTACAGTAAACCTCTACAAGACATCAGGTCACTGGGATCACTACAAGGACAACATGTTCCCGGCAATGGAGATGGAGGGAGAGTCATTTGTACTTCGTCCAATGAACTGCCCGCACCACATGATGATATATGCAAACAAGATGCACTCATATAAGGATCTTCCTATCAGGATCGCTGAGATCGCACACGACTTCAGATTTGAGGCAAGTGGTACACTCAAGGGTATTGAGAGAGGAAGACACTTCTGTCAGAACGATTCACATATATTTGTGACACCAGACCAGATCGAGGAAGAGTTTGCAGGAGTTGTTAAGCTCATATTTGACACATACAAGGATTTCGGAATCACAGATTACAGATGCGTACTGTCACTCCGTGACCCAGAGGACAAGGTAAAGTATCACGATGACGATGAGATGTGGAACAAAGCAGAGAATGCACTTAGAAAAGTTCTTGATGATATAGGAATCGATTACACAGAGGAGATCGGTGAGGCTGCATTCTACGGACCAAAGCTTGATGTAAATGTTAAGCCGGCCGTAGGAAATGAGTATACACTCTCGACATGTCAGCTCGACTTCTGTCTGCCAGCTAAGTTCGATCTGAAGTATATCGACAAGGACGGCGAGAAGAAGACACCTGTAGTTCTCCACAGAGCTATCCTTGGATCTCTCGACAGATTCATGGCTTACATCCTTGAGGAGACAAAGGGCAATCTTCCAACATGGCTTGCACCTGTACAGGTAAGAGTTATGCCTGTAAAGACAGACAACGAGGATCTTATGGCTTATGCTCACAAGGTTGTTGATGCCCTTGATGCCATCGACGTTCGTGTAGAGCTTGATGACAGAGCAGAGAAGCTTGGTTATCGTATGCGTGAGGGTCAGGTTCAGAAGGTTCCATACCTTCTCGTAATCGGATTCAACGAGGCTGAGAACGGAACAGTATCATACAGACTCCACGGTGAGGCTGACACAACAGTTCTTCCACTTGACGAGTTCGTACAGAAGATCGACACAGAGATCAAGACAATGGCTCACAAGTAAGAGCGAAAATTTTACACCACAGGTTCACTTACCCTGTCCGCAAGGACAGGGTATTATTTTTTTGTAAATAAATGCGAGTGTGAGGGGGCACAGGATATGAGACAGGGATATAAGTTTATACGTGAGAGTGGCTGCAAGCATGACGATGATTATCTCAGTCATCTTTTCAACGATATTTTCTGCTGGACGAATGGCACATATAAGCTCTGTTATACACGCCCGGATATGGAGGCCGTGAACGGAGATAATATACTCGACATTGAGAATGGGGAGAATAAAATACTGTCATTTGACTATCATATGCAGCTCCTTGTATGCAAGAGAAATGACCGGGAAAATACAGAAAATGATAAGAAGGCAGATAACGAAGAAAGCGATAGAGATGAGTGGGAGACTTTGATAAATGCATCGGCATACGACTTTCCGAATGTCAGGCAGCTTAAGGCGGATATACGGACTATACTTGATTCAGACATGGAAGATGCCCAGATCGTTAGGAATAATAGCGGTGATCCGTATGAAAAAGTGCTGTGTCTTGGGACGGAGGGGACATATGTGGAGGATGGATATGTTCTCAGAAGGATAAAGAGATACCCGGAGTGTGACACGCCGGATCGGTATGAGCTGGAGGTAGGAACAAATTGTGGTGTGGATTCTGGGATTGCTCAATTTTACCGTTTGACCGGCCTGAACAGGGAGGATATCCGCAGTCTGTATACATGCGTTACGAGATTCATAGAAAACGCTGAGGACTTGTATAATCACCGGCTGAAATTTCACCAGGATAGAGAAAAGCATAACAAGAGAATTGATGGCGAAGTTCTGATGTGTATGGAGAACAGCTTTGAGCTTGTCACCGAAGGCGAAGAGCTGGCCAGTATCAAATATTGGAATTTTAGAGGCGAAAAGCTGACAAAGGAATATAATGCGAGGGTCTGGTCTATAGATGGTGATGCTGGCAGTATTGATCTGGGAAGTGGTGAAATGCTGTATATGGATCAGATATATTCCATAGATAAAAAAAGCCCCACCGAGGAAATGTTGTGTATGGGTGTGGAGGAGATAGCCGAGGATTTCTGTGACAGCATACTTGTGAAGACGGTGACGATGCTGGATGATTTCGGAACCATGGAGGTATATGATCTCTGTGAAAAATATGGTGAATACATAGATAACAGGTATTATATGTACCGTGAGGAACACGGATTTGAGATGCCGGAAGATGTGTTCCCTGGGGATGGTGTAAAGCCGTATGTTGAGAAGGTCATACGGCTGTTGAAGTCAAAAGTATAAAAAATATAACAAAAGCATGTATATATGATTTAAATGCAATAGTTATCTGCCGCCTCAGGTCTTTCTGCCACAAGGTCAGCGATGGTGGTGGTGTCTACCACGTCCCGGATCGCTTTGTCCAGTCTGCGCCAGAGACCTATGGTGGAGCATCTTGCCTCGCGTTCGCACTGGAATTCATCTGCATCAAGGCACGCAACAGGAGATATGCCGCCCTCAGTGAGCCTTAAAACCATTCCAACTGTTATGTCTTCAGGGGCTTTTCGGAGAAGATAACCTCCCTGTGGACCTCTGGTGCTCTTCACCAGCCCGCCGGAGTTCAGCACAGAAGTGATCTGCTCAAGGTATTTCTCGGATATTTCCTCCTGTGCGGCAACATCCTTGATGCTCACTGGCTTGCCGTCTGTCCTCGATGCTATATTTATAAGAAAACGCAGAGCGTAACGCCCTTTTGTGGATACTTTCATAATATAAACCTCCCAAATGCCTGTATTTACTGATGATTTCACATCATTTACACGTCTATTATAACATCTGAAAAAAAACAATCAAGATAATTCATAAAAAACCTATTGACAAAGTGGGAATTAGGCTGTAATATACAGCTATGCTTAATTCATAGTTTCCGAGTAGGAATTCTGTGAAAAGCAAAAATAATCACAGAAATGATACGATCAAGTCAAATTTCAAAGACGAAAATCGAGAAAGAGGTGTTGATATGCTGGGAAGTACATTTAAACCACAGTACCTTAACGAAGACAGACGAATGTGTTTCATAGAAGTCATGTGTTGCTGCTGTTAAAGCGAACACAGAACAAATAATCATGACACAGATATAAATAACAGATCATACATAATAGACAGAGAATAATAAAGAAGAGTATAATGCCACATGAGCTCATATACATGACAAGATGAATGGGCAGGTGCGCATGACAGATAAAATATTTGAATTTAAGGAGAATAAGATCATGGCAAAGAAGACAAGAGCAGAGAGAAATTTAAAGTTTGAGACATTACAGTTACACGTAGGACAGGAGACAGCAGACCCGGTTACAGATGCAAGAGCGGTACCAATCTACCAGACATCATCATTCGTATTCCACAACTCACAGCATGCAGCTGACAGATTTGCACTCAAGGATGCCGGCAACATCTACGGAAGACTTACAAATCCAACAGAGGATGTATTTGAGAGAAGAATCGCAGCCCTCGAGGGTGGCGTTGCAGCATTGGCAGTTGGCTCAGGCGCAGCAGCAGTTACATATACAATTCAGAACCTTGCACTTGCAGGAGACCACATTGTAGCAGCAAAGAATATCTACGGCGGAACATACAATCTCCTTGCACATACACTCAAGGATTACAATGTAGATACAACATTCGTTGATCCACTTGATCCACAGGCATTTGAGGATGCTATCCAGGAGAACACAAAGGCCCTCTACATTGAGGTCCTTGGAAATCCTAACTCAGAGGTTTCAGATATCGAGACAATAGCAAAGATCGCTCACGCACACAAGATTCCGCTTGTTATCGACAGCACATTTGCAACACCATACCTTGTAAGACCTATCGAGTACGGTGCGGACATCGTAGTTCACTCAGCGACAAAGTTTATCGGTGGACACGGAACAACTATCGGTGGCGTTATCATTGACAGCGGTAACTTCGACTGGAAGGCATCAGGCAAGTTCCCACAGCTCACTGAGCCAAATGAGAGCTACCACGGTGTAAGCTTTGTAGACGCAGCAGGTCCTGCAGCATTTGTCACAAGAATCAGAGCTATCCTCCTCCGTGACACAGGTGCTACGATCTCACCAATACACTCATGGATATTCCTTCAGGGACTTGAGACACTGTCACTCCGTGTTGAGAGACATGTATCAAATGCACTCAAGGTAGTTGAGTACCTGAACAATCATCCACTTGTTGAGAAGGTAAACCATCCTTCAGTTTCAACAGATCCTGAGCAGCAGAGACTGTACAAGAAGTACTTCCCTAACGGCGGTGGTCTGCACATTCCCCATCAATGACGGCACGGTGGTTCGATCTTCACATTTGAGATCAAGGGTGACGCAGAGACAGCCAAGAAGTTCATTGACAATCTGGAGATATTCTCACTTCTTGCAAATGTCGCTGATGTAAAGTCACTGGCTATCCACCCAGCATCAACAACTCACTCAGAGCTGAATGAGGCTGAGCTTATCGATCAGGGAATCAAGCAGAACACGATCAGACTTTCAATCGGTACTGAGAACATAGACGATATCATCGAGGATCTTGACGAGGCATTCAAGGCAATTCAGGAGTAATCGATATAAATAATGAATATAAGAGAAGACTACAAATAGTGAACATAATAAATATCAGGAAAGGTAATGGTACGATAATATGAGTAATATATATAAGAGTGCAGCAGAGCTTATAGGTAAGACTCCACTTCTGGAGCTTTCAAACATAGAGAAGAAGAATGATCTCAAGGCAAATATCCTTGCAAAGCTTGAGTATTTCAACCCAGCAGGAAGTGTAAAGGACAGAATCGCATTCCAGATGATCGAGGATGCTGAGAAGGATGGAACACTCAAGCCGGGGGCAACTATCATCGAGCCTACATCAGGTAACACAGGTATCGGTCTTGCATCCATAGCAACAGCCAAGGGTTACAAGGCTATCATCGTTATGCCTGAGACCATGAGCGTTGAGAGACGTAACATCATCAAGGCATACGGTGCTGAGATAGTTCTCACAGACGGAACAAAGGGAATGAAGGGAGCCATCGCAAAGGCTGATGAGCTTTCGAAGGAGATCCCTGGCAGCTTTGTAGCTGGACAGTTCGTAAATCCATCCAATCCAAAGGCACACAGACTCACAACTGGTCCTGAAATCTGGGAGGATACAGACGGCAAGGTAGATGTATTTGTAGCCGGTATCGGAACAGGTGGAACTATCACAGGCGTTGGCGAGTATCTGAAGGAGAAGAATCCAGATGTAAAGGTCATCGCCGTTGAGCCTGCCACATCACCAGTCCTCTCAAAGGGCGTTTCAGGAGCACACAAGATACAGGGAATCGGTGCAGGATTTGTTCCTGACACACTTAACACAAAGGTATATGACGAGATCATCGCCGTTGAGAATGATGACGCATTTGTAGCAGCAAAGGAGATCGCATCAGCAGAGGGAATCCTCGTAGGAATCTCATCAGGTGCAGCTTACTTTGCAGCAAAGCAGCTCGCAGAGCGCCCTGAGTATGCAGGCAAGAACATCGTAGTTCTTCTTCCAGACAGTGGAGACAGATATTACTCAACTCCGTTATTCGGCTAAATGGATAGATAGTAATTGCTGTGATATAGAATTTATATGAAAAAGCCACCACATCGTGTTTTGATGTGATGGCTTTTTTTGAAAGTACCCTTAATTAGCTGCATAAATAGTATACAATTGGATAACCTTAAAACTGATAGAACTTTGAGGGGAAATGCCCTTAATCGGGTTGACTTTCCCTTAAAATGTGCTAATATTTAAGGGAAAAGGAGTAAATTAAGGGAATGAGAACTTTTAATTACAGTAAAATAAAAGAAGAAAAATGGGATTCTGAAGTGCTTGGACTCATAGCTGCAATATATAGATATGCAGGTAAACAGGAACTGTATTTAAGACAGCGTCCGGATGAACTGGATAAGCTTGTGGAGATAGCAAAGATCCAGAGCACGGAGGCGTCCAATGCCATAGAGGGTATAGTCACAACAAATACAAGAATAAAGCAGTTGGTTGAGGAGAAGAGCCGAGGAAGAGATAGCAGGTTACAGGGATGTGCTGGGGGTTATACATGAAAGCTTTGATGCGATACCTATAACTCAGAATTATATACTTCAGCTGCATAAGATGTTGTACAGTCATATGAATAACCCATTTGCAGGAAGGACAAAGACGGTGCAGAATTATATCAGCGCAACTTATCCTGATGGGCATACGGAAGTCCTGTTCACGCCGATGGCTCCATTTGAGACACCGGAAGCGCTGGACAGGATATGTGGGGAATACAACAGGGTGATCGGTAATTTCGAGGTGGAGCCGCTGATCGTCATTCCTGTTTTCATACATGATTTTCTGTGCATACACCCGTTTAATGATGGCAATGGCAGAATGAGCAGACTGCTCACAACGCTTTTGTTATATAGAAGTGGATTCTATGTAGGAAAGTATATTTCCCTTGAGGCTAAGATCGCAGGAAATAAGGAGTTATATTATGAGTCACTTGGAAAAGCGCAGGCAGGCTGGCATGAGGGCACGGAGGATGCGATTCCGTTTATAAAGTATCTCCTTGGAACGATACTTGCTGCTTATAAGGATTTTGAGGAGCGCTTTGCAATTGTAGAGGAAAAGCTGCCGGCGATTGAGATGGTGCGAAAAGCAATACTGCTGAAAATAGGAAAGTTTACAAAGCAGGATATAATGGAACTTTGTCCGACTCTCAGCATCAGTTCGGTAGAGGGAGCACTCAGAAAACTCGTAAAAGAGGGCGATATAGGCAGAGGCGGTACAGGCAAGTCTACCTATTATGTCAGAATGAAATAACAAATGCTTGTTTTTTTCACTTTAGCTTGTTAATCTATTGTACGAAACATGAGATCAGCCGCTAATTGCCGGTGCATTTGAGATGGTGGGCAGATTGGGATAAGACTGATCTGAATGAATTGATATTAGGGGAAAAGGGATATAAGACTATGAAAAAACTATCAGATAGACAGAAAACACTTATAAAATGGTTGTGTGTGCTGGTGCTGGTCGGACTTATCATATATGTGTTCCGTGACATGGCAGGCCCTATAATGTCGCAGCTTGTAAAGACAAGTCCTGTGGTCGTGGCAGCTATTCTCGGAGCGACGCTTTTATACGGAGTGATAGAGAGCTGCATAACGTTTATCCTCATGCGACAGGTGGAGAACAATATGACATTTTTCGATGCAAATATTATGACGTATTTTGTGTCATTTTACAGGGTGTCAACGCTTGGAAGCGGTACCATAGTGGCATCCACATTGTTCATGAAACACTGCGGAATACAGCCGTCGAAAGCGCTTGGTCTGTACTCTATTGATTATGCGATACACAAGATGACCATATGTGTTATGGCGGTGGCATTGTTTCTTGCGAACAGAGAATATATGCTTGGAGTATTTGGCAAATACAGTTCATATGTTGTCCTCGGCGTTATAGCGACCATACTCATAACGATGGCGATAGTGCTCTTTGCGTGCTGGCCGCCGTTTCACAGATTCCTCAGATGGCTTCTTGAAAAAGCTGATGCTTTGTTTAAAGGACGATTTGCAAAGCAGATTGACAGTTTAAGTGGGCAGACAGCTATGATGGAGGATGCCACCAGGGTTGTACTTAAGAAACCGTGGCTTATAGTGGTAGTCATGCTGCTTGATATATGCAAGTTCGCGTGCTGGTTTGCCATACCTTATATAGTGTGTCACAACTTGTGTGATATGAATGTTGTCACGTCAATAGGTATAACAGCCATGAGTGTCATGCTGGCGGCAGTCATTCCTATGCCGGGAGGAATCGGATCAAGTGAGCTTGTTATGACAGCGATCTATTCGGGACTTGTTGGTTCTGCTGCAGCCGGAGCCATGGCACTTCTCTATAGATTTGCCACATTTATGTTCCCTTTTATCATAGGTGCATTTACAGCCATATTCTTCAAGAGGTTCAAGAGATATAAGGCGGCGCAGAATGAAAAACAGGGAATCCCGGATGGCGATAGCATGGCGGATACAGACTCATAGCTGAACCGATAAATGAGTTTATAAAGAACCGATATATATCAATGGTCAGCAAGATGCATGGCAGGTGATATATATCGGCTGGTGAAGGGAAAAAGATACATATGAAGAACATAGTCGCGGGCATACTGGCCCACGTTGATTCGGGTAAGACCACCCTGTCGGAGGCGATGCTCTATCAGGCAGGACAGATAAGAAAGCTTGGGCGGGTGGATCATCAGGATACATATCTAGATACGGACAGTCAGGAAAAGGACAGGGGGATCACGATATTTTCCAAGCAGGCAGAGCTTGCATATGCTGATATGCATATAGCTTTGCTTGACACTCCGGGACATGTGGATTTCGGAACAGAGATGGAAAGAACATTGCAGGTTCTTGATTATGTGGTTCTGGTCATCAACGGTATGGACGGAGTGCAGAGCCACACGGAGACCCTGTGGAAGCTGCTTGAGAGATATGGGATTCCTGTATTTATATTTGTCAATAAGATGGACATGACTGGCTATGATAGAGATTACCTCATGGACAATATCAGACACAGACTGAGTGATGGCTGTGTCGATTTTTTATGTGAAGATTCAGGAGAGCAGATCGCCATGTGCGATGAGGCCATGCTTGAACATTTTCTTGAGACTGGGGCAAATGATGAACAGGACGTGGTAAATGCCATTGCGGGCAGAAAGCTGTTCCCATGTTACTTTGGCTCTGCACTCAAGAATGAGGGCGTGTCAGAGCTTCTTGACGGCATGAACAGATATGTAGTGGAACCTGTGCGCGGGGAAGAATTTGGCGCCAGAGTGTTCAAGATAGGACGTGACGATAAGGGCGAGAGACTTACCTACATGAAGGTCACTGGAGGAGTGTTGAAGCTCAAGGATGTGCTGACGCTCAGAAACAGTCAGGGGGAGGAGAGCCATGAGAAGGTCAACCAGATAAGGGTGTACTCCGGTGCAAAGTACGACATGGTAACCCAGGTTCCCGCCGGATGTGTCTGTGCTGTTCCGGGACTGGTGAATACCTACGGCAGACAGGGAATCGGTGCCTGCCCGGATGGAGAGCTCCCAAGTCTGGAGCCGGTTCTCAGCTATAAGGTCATGTACCCGACTGATGTGGATGCGGTCACGATGGTGTCAAAGCTCAGACTGCTTGAGGAAGAGGATCCCCAGCTCCAGGTGCAGTGGAATGAGACTGCAGGAGAGATATACATTAAGGTCATGGGGCAGGTACAGCTTGAGGTAGTGGCTCAGATGGTAAGAGACAGGTTTGGAATTGCCATCACATACGGACAGGGCAGGATATCATACAAGGAGACGATCGCGGCTCCAGTCATGGGTGTAGGACATTTTGAACCGCTCAGGCACTACGCAGAGGTACATTTGTTGCTTGAACCTATGGAAAATGGCAGTGGAATGTGCTTTGACAGCATTTGCAGCGAGGATGTACTGGATAAGAACTGGCAGAGACTGATACTCACCCATCTTCAGGAGCGTGAGTTCAGGGGAGTGCTTACGGGATCGCCAATCACGGATATGAAGATAAGCATCACTGCGGGTCGCGCACATCAGAAGCACACTGAGGGTGGAGATTTCAGACAGGCGACATACAGGGCGGTGAGACAGGGCCTTATGATGGCGGAAAGTGTCTTGCTGGAACCTGTGTATGCATTTAAAATAGAGGTACCACAGGAGTATGCCGGAAGGGTTCTTGCAGACATAGTGAAGATGAGCGGAACTATGGACGGTCAGGAGATATCCGGTGAGACGACAGTCATCACGGGACATGCCCCGGTATATACCATGAGAGAGTATTACAGTGAACTCACAGCATTTTCCAGAGGTACAGGCAGGCTTCAGGTGGATATAGACGGCTATCAGCCATGCCACAACACCGAAGAGGTTCTGGCTGAGAGACATTATGATCCTGAGCTTGACAGATTTAATCCATCATCATCGGTATTCTGCGCTCACGGTGCAGGTTATCTGGTTGACTGGTACGATGTATATGAGAACATGCATGTGAAGGAGGATCCGGGATTTGAGATCTCGGGCCAGCTTGGCTACACGGAAGATGGCTATGCTATGGATATTCCGGTGAACAGGCCGGGAAAGAG
>ERZ779697.908-NODE-908-length-12736-cov-3.00765_pt1 | contig 12736 bp, 13 predicted proteins | sample MGYA00511881_ERZ779697 | MGnify/ENA primary metagenome ERZ779697 (study PRJEB29588, sample SAMEA2148105) | human gut metagenome | biome: human gut; feature: human-associated habitat; material: faeces | place: Denmark | collected 2008/2010 ... | reverse complement strand
TTGCCCTCGGCCGGAAGCCCCCGCGAAACGACTGCCAGCCACACCCACAGAACAACTCGGCGACCAGGAAAAACGGACAGCCTTCCAGGAAAGACAGGTCGCCGCCCCGCAAAAATCGGACCCACGGGCCGCCCCACCGCATCCGGCGATACGCTCCATGGGCAAACCCTCAAAGAAGCGACCCACCATTGCGGCAAAATGTGCCTCCACGCCCGATGATCCATACCAGGCAAAAAAGGTAAGTGTCGTAAAACCTGTGCCAGCATGTACGGCTTGCGCAGAAAAAAGCCCTGCGCGAATGGTCTATTTTACTATTAATTTGTATATTTGCGGGCGTTAATGAAAAGGCCCGCCGAACGTTGTGAACCCCGGTTCCCATACGGCATCCTGCGGGAAACTGCGTTATCCTTCCTGAAAAGTCGAACGCCCATTCACGATGACGGGACGAAGTCAGGAAGTATACTTACGCAACTGACAATTGACAATGAGCGGGAACACGCCAGTCTGGTATGCGCTACAAGTGTTTCACCGCAAGGGGGATACACTGCTGCTGCACTTGGAAAGGAATTGGGTGAAATGTTTCTTCCCAATTTGCCATGCCGGACATGCCGGCACAAGCGGAAAGAGCAGGCGGTCCTTGCTGCCGGCCACACACGACCAGCTGTTCGTGCAGTACGGCCAAGGCAAAGGACCCATCCTCGCCGAGACTTTGCAGGCCAGCCCTTACGCCTCGCGCGTTTACACAAAAACGGACAGGGGTTGGTGCGACATCTGCCGCGCAGAGATGGCAGAACTGCGCGCCGCCAGCGACCCCGGCTTTCAGGGAACACTGTTCGTCGAGGCCGGATTTGCGGCACCCGCCGCGGGACGCCAGTCTGCGTCGTCCGCGGCCCGCTCAAAGGGCTCAAAGGAAAGTTGGTAAGATACAGGAAGCGCTCGTACGTCGTGCTCATCGCCGCATCCATCGGCATACTGGTGCACGTTCCCAAGTGGTACTGCCACCCCTTGAAAGCCGACACGGGCATTCCGCATCAGCAAGAGAAAAAACCGGAGACTTCTCATGCAGAACAAAAACACCCCCGCAAGCAACCCGGTGCACCACAGTGAGCACCGGGACCACACCACGCCAAGAGGGGAAAGCATGAAGTTTCTGTTGTCTACGGAACCACACTCTTGACAGAAGCTGCCGTACGCTTCCTAGCTGCACGGCAACAAAGCCACAGCGCAGCCGACACCGGCAGCGCCACAAGAGAACGAGTAAACAAAGAAACAATCAAGACAAAGGAAAGACAAGATGAAAGCATGTTTCATGGGCTTAGGCTACATCGGCCTGCCAACCGCCATCATAGCTGCCAAACACGGCGTGGACGTCGTCGGGGTGGACATCAACAGCCAAGTCGTCGAGATGACAAACGCCGGCCACCTGCACATCGTAGAACCCGGGATGGAGGAAATGTTGCAAGAAGTGGTCAGCCAAGGCAAACTGAAAGCCTACACACAGCCCCAGGTTTGCGACGCATACTTCATGGTTGTCCCCACACCGTTCAAGGGCAACCATGAACCCGACATATCCTACGTCGAGGCAGCCACACGCGCCGTCGTCCCGCTACTGAAAGACGGCGACCTCTACGTCATCGAATCGACGTCGCCCGTCGGAACAACGGACAAGATGGCCGAACTCATATTCAGCCTGCGCCCCGAACTCAACGGGAAGCTGCACATCGCCTACTGCCCGGAGCGCGTGCTGCCCGGCAACGTGATCTACGAACTTGTCCACAACGACCGCGTCATCGGCGGCCGCGACGAAGCCTCGACCGACGCAGCCACCGCCTTTTACAGCCAGTTCGTCAAAGGGACGCTTCACCGCACCAACTGCAAGACGGCCGAAATGTGCAAACTCACCGAAAATTCGAGCCGCGACGTGCAAATAGCCTTTGCCAACGAGCTCTCACTCATCTGCGACAAGGCGGGCATCAACGTGTGGGAGCTCATCCGCCTGGCCAACAAGCACCCAACATCCTGCAGCCGGGATGTGGTGTGGGCGGACACTGCATCGCCGTCGACCCCTACTTCATCACGGCCGACTTCCCCGTCGAGTCACAGCTCATCGCCAAAGCACGCGAAATCAACAACTACAAGGCTTTCTGGTGTGCTGAGAAAATCGAAAACGCCATGCTGAAATTCGAATTGAAGCATCAGCGCAAACCCTGTGTGGCGATGATGGGGCTCGCCTTCAAACCCGATATCGACGACCTGCGCGAAAGCCCGGCCAAGTACATCGTCTCGAAAGTGATGCAGAGTTGCCACGACGCCGACATCCTCGTGGTCGAACCCAACGTCAGTGAACACAACGTCTTCAAGCTCACCCCGTACGAGGAGGCCTACGAAAAGGCCGACATCGTGGCTTTCCTGACCGCCCACGCACCGTTCAAATCACTCCCCCGCAGGGACGACAAAATCATCCTCGACTTCTGCGGCATTTATAAATAACACCGGGCAGGGCAGAGACCGCCGTCGCACATCCACCCAAACAGGGGAACTAATGCAGACGGGCGCGGGAAGGATCTGCCGCCGTGACAGAATTTCCGGTCGTAGCGACAGAAAATTCTGTCACAACGACAGGAAAAACAGACTCACCAACCGCATCAAATCCTCCCCGTGCCACCGACAAAGCCACACCCGCAAGAACAAAGAACCCAGCACCGATGAAAACCGTCATGCTCGTATTCGGAACGCGCCCAGAGGCCATCAAAATGGCCCCGCTGGTCAAAACGCTCGAAAGCCATGCCGACGAGTTCCGTACCCTTGTCTGCGTGACCGGACAACACCGTCAGATGCTCGACCAAGTGCTCGACATCTTCCACATACGTCCCGACTTCGACCTCAACATCATGCGCGCCGGACAAGACCTCTACGATGTCACCACCAAGGTGCTCACAGGCATGCGCGAGGTGCTCACCACCGCACGTCCCGACATCGTACTTGTCCATGGCGACACCACGACCAGCATGTCCGCAGCCATGGCCGCCTTCTACGCCCGAATCCCTGTCGGGCACGTCGAGGCCGGCCTCCGCACGCACGACGTCCTCAGCCCCTGGCCCGAGGAGATGAACCGCCAACTCACCGCACGCCTCGCGACCTACCACTTCGCCCCCACACCACTGAGCCGCGAAAACCTCATGGCCGAGAACGTGCCAGACGAGCGCATCCGGGTGACGGGCAACACGGTCATCGACGCCCTCCACTGGGTGGTCGGGTGCATACAAGCCGACACACGCCTGGGCGCAGACATCGAGAATCACCTCCGTCAAGCAGGCTACGACGTCGGACGCCTGACGGGCGGACGCCGCCTCGTGCTCATCACCGGACACCGCCGCGAGAACTTCGGCACCGGCTTCCTCTCGATGTGCCGTGCCATCAAGGCGCTGACAGAACGCTACCCGGAAGTAGACTTCGTCTACCCCATGCACCTCAACCCCAACGTGCGACAGCCCATCCACGACGTCTTCGGATCCGACCTCACCGACTTGGGCAACATGTACTTCATCGAGCCGCTCGAATACCTGAGCTTCGTCTACCTGATGGAGAAAAGCCACATCGTCCTCACAGACAGCGGCGGCATCCAGGAAGAAGCTCCCGGCCTAGGCAAGCCCGTACTCGTCATGCGCGACACCACCGAACGCCCCGAAGCCGTCACCGCCGGCACGGTCAAGCTCGTCGGAACGGACTTCGACCGCATCGTCGACACAACCAGCCTCCTTCTCTACGACACGGCGGTTTACGAGGAAATGAGCCAAGCCGTCAATCCCTACGGCGACGGACACGCCTGCAAGAGAATCATCGAAGCACTGCGGGAATGTTCTACAACAACACATTAACATTACCCCTCTAAGAGCCGACACTCATGAAAATAGGAACTGTCACCTATTGGAACACACAAGACAACTACGGGCAAATACTTCAATGCTACGCCCTGCTCACCACGTTGCGCGATATGGGACACGATGCTTTCCTCATCAAATACTTGCCCGCACCACGCCAACAGAGTTTGGTACATCTCCTCATCACGGCAGTTCGATACCTCTCACCTTCCTATCGGCGGACAGCACTGATGTGGAGACGCCTGCGACGAATTGCCGCCACCGAAGCCCTTCTACATCCACGGGGGTTTGACCAATTCAGGACGGAATACATCCCCAGTACTTCCCGCACCTACAATGAAAACGAACTAGAGGAAACGCCCCCCGAAGCGGACGCCTATATATGTGGAAGCGACCAAATCTGGGGTGTACCGAATCCCGTATACTTTCTGCAATTCGGAAAAGCTACCACCAAACGGCTTGCCTATGCCCCATCCATGGGCGGAATCACGCCTAAGGGAAAGGACAAAAAAACTATCTCCACATATTTATCCCGCTTTGACTTCATCAGTTCCCGTGAGGGAAAAGACGTGCAGACTTTACACGAAATGGGGTTCAGTCAAGCCATCCAACAGCCAGACCCGACGCTCTTGCTTTCCGCCGGACACTATCGGCAACTAAGTTCCTCCCCAAAGGCCGCCAATCCCTACATTTTCCTATACTTGCTCGGCAACGAAACCGCAGTCAAGGCAAAAGACATTTTCGACTTTGCCGAAAAGCAAGGCCTTGCTGTACGATATGTTGCCAGCCAAGGCCAACACGACGATCTCCCCAAGGAGTACCCGACCATAGCTGAATGGTTAGGCATGGTAAACGACGCAGCCTACGTGATTACCAACTCATTCCACGGCACGATATTTTGTCTGCATTTCAACACACCTTTTATGGTCTTACCGGTCAATAAGAACATTGAACGAATGAACCATCGCATCTACGATCTTCTTGGGAAATATAAACTTCTGCACCGCATTTACGATGGAAGTCTACAACGACTTTTCGAAAGTGTCGATTTTGACACTTTCAACAAGAAAAAAAAACAAGAGGAACATGAAGCCAAACAAAATTTAGCACGAATCCTAACCCCATGACACACGACATCCCCAAAGTCATCCACTATTGCTGGTTCGGCGGTAAGCCATTACCACAATCTGCAAAAAAATGTATCGAATCGTGGAAAAGATTCCTCCCTGACTATAAGATAAAAGAGTGGAATGAAAGCAATTTCGACATCAACGCCATCCCATATATTCAGGAAGCATACGAAGCGAAGAAATACGCTTTTGTATCGGACTATGCACGCTTCAAAATTCTTTACGACCAAGGCGGATTGTACTTTGATACTGACGTGGAAGTCATCCGCCCCTTAGACGACATCATCGCACGTGGCCCATTTATGGGATGCGAGCAGGACGCTTCTGGTACGACGGCGATTGCCGTCTCACCAGGCCTCGGCCTTGGGGTAAGCCCAGGTCTCGACCTTTATAAGGAAATGCTTGATCTCTATGCCACACTCCATTTCAAGAATGCCAACGGGACACTAAACCAGAAGACAGTCGTACAATATACCACGGAACTGTTATCCAAACACGGGCTTTCCCCCAAAAAAGACATCCAAAGCGTCGCTGGCGTATGGATCTACCCCAAAGAATACTTTAATCCCATTGAGATGACGGGACGCCGCCTCGTAATAACCCCCAACACCCGCAGCATACACCATTACGCCGCCACCTGGCAATCGCCCTACCGACGCATGAAGAAGAAAATAGCCCGGCTCATTGGGAACAAACTCACTCTATCGATTATCCGAATTAAAGATGTCTTTAGAAAGTACTAAATATCTACGCAGGTCGAAGTCAAACACATTTGACAAGTTCATCGTGCTCACAGTCGCCCTACTAGCCTTTGGCTGGTTGGGAGGAGCTATACAGGTGATACGCGTGTTTTCCATCTGTATTCTGCCTTTTACTTTCTTTCTCTTCCTCCATCAAAAAAGTAGATTCCTCAGAAGACTTACTATTGTAGGCATTTGTTTATTAGCTTACTCACTGTGCATCACCATCATATATAACAAACTATACGGTTGGGGGTATCTTTCATACGTGGAGTGGGGATATCTTTTCCTCAATTGCCATATTCTGATGGCATTGCAGTTATTCGCTCAAAGAGCAGCACGCCCAAAGCTATCGGTCGTTACAGGATGGATGATTTTCGTCCTATCCACAGGAGTTATTGGTATCTGGGAGATCGCAACCGGTACACACCTACCCACGAACTTCACGCAAGCAGAACGTCTAGAACTAGGCATTGGCATTAACGGCGTTCTAAACAAAATTTACGCTGCCGCCACATTCGGCAACTACAACGAATACGTCACTGCCCTATGCAGTGCCATTCCATTCCTTTCTTATAGACTATTCTGTGCCCCAACATTAAAGAAATTCCTGCCGCCTCTCTTCGCCATTCTCCTCTGCATCGTCATTATCACGATAAACGCATCACGTGGAGGAATACTGTGCGTCGTGTTAGTCAGCCTGACCTATCTATTTTATTACAGGCACTCATTTTTTAAGTACAAGAAACTATTATTTACCTTCCTAAGCCTATGTATCGGAGCTGCACTTTATATCTGGGGAGACATGCTCTTCTCCCAACTTACGGAACGTATGGGTGTCTCAACATTTGGGGAGACCGGCCGCAGCATTATTTGGGCAGAGAACTGGGCAACCATATGCCAATGCTACGCCATGGGGTGCGGAGCGGGAGCATTCAACAGCCATTTTGTCGTGGCCTCACACTCTATCATCCTTGAAATCCTCGTATCTTACGGCCTTCCCGGACTCACCATCTTCCTATGGATTCTATGGACCATATGGAGAAAATATCGCCAAGCACTCATTCCGATTAGAATGACTTTATCCTCTTTTTTCATCATGTTCATCCCATATTCCATCATCAACAGCAATTATCTCCAATATGCTTTTTTCTGGGTATTTTTAGCATCCTTACTTATCTATGCGACCCGAGAAAGAACTATCGAAACAATCTGACATTGCATTATGAGGTTGCTTTTTGTCATCCCTTCTCTATCCCTTACCGGTGGCGTGGCCAGCCATTATGCGGGACTTGCCCCCTATTGGACGGTTGGAATAAGCTATTCCATTTATGGGAAGCGAAAAAAAATACCAGCACCACTCACGCTTCTTCCGGACATTATATCCTATACCTTCAAAATCGTATTCAAAAAGATAGATGTCGTAGTCGTCAATCCCTCCCTCCGGAAATACCAATTGTTCAGGGATGGAATCTATATACTTATAGCCTTACTATTCAAGAAAAAAGTAGTCACATTCATACACGGATGGGACGTTTCTCTGTCCGCTAAGTTAGAAAAACGGAATTTCCTATTCAACCGTATCTATGGGAAAAGCGCTTTTATCTACGTTCTATCCTCTGCATTTAAGACATCACTCACACGTATGGGCATACAGTGCCCCATTCTGCAAACAACGACAAAAGTAGACGACAGTTTTCTCGATCAACCTAGCCCGAAGACAGAAACACATGTTCAACACATCCTTTTCCTCTCACGTATCATTAAGACAAAAGGGATATACATTGCTATTGATGCGTTCCATCTATTGAAACAAGAATTCAAAGACTTGAAACTTCTGGTGTGTGGAGACGGTGCGGAACTCGGAGCCGCCCAAAGATATGTAAAAGAGAGAAGTATCTCCGACGTCACTTTCACAGGACGCGTCGCGGGAAAAGATCTGATTAAAAGCTACCAACAATCAGATATCTATATTCTTCCATCCTATGAAGAGGGGTTGGCCACGTCCGTTTTAGAAGCCATGGGATTTGGATTACCTGTCATCACACGCCCCGTCGGTGGAATTATTGACTTCTTCGTAAATGGGAAAATGGGACAACTTGTCGACAGCCTTTCCCCAGAAGACTTCGCACAAGCCATAAAACCCTATATCGCCCAACCTCAAATTTGCAGAGAAGTAGGCACTTACAACCGGACATACGCCGACTCGCATTTCAGGGCCTCACGCGTTGCTGAGCATTTCGAACAAGACATAAAGAAATACTGCCAATAACACAAATGCCATAGATGCGAACAGGAACTGCCGAATAACCTCGAACGCAACGCAACGTTTGCCACTCCGATAGATTATGACTACCTTTGCTCAATAAAACGGTACGAACAGCATTTCAAATGAATCCGAAAGACACCACACCCGACAACCGCGTGACGCTCAACGGCGTCAAGGTATATCCGTTCCGCTCATTCGACGAATTGCTAGCCTTTGCAGAAACGCACAAAGGCATCCTCGTCTCGATCAACGCAGAGAAAATCCTGCACGCCACCGACGAAACGCGCGATATCATCAACCGCAACATCGGCTTCTGCGACGGGGCAGGCGCCGTCTACGCCCTGCGCCAGAAAGGCCACCCCGAAGCGTGCAAGCTGCCGGGATGTGAGCTCTGGCTGAAAAGCATCGCGGCGTGCCACCGCGACAAGACGTTCTACCTCGTCGGCGGCCGGCAGGAAGTGATTGACGAAACGGTCGCCAAGCTCCGCCGCGAATATCCCGACATCCGCATCGTAGGCTACCGCAACGGCTACCTGAAAACGCTCGAGGAGCGCCGTGCACTCGTCGACGACGTGGCGGCGAAACGGCCGGACTTCGTGTTCGTGGCCATGGGCTCGCCCAAACAGGAACTGCTCATGGAGGAAATGATGCGCCGCCACCCGGCCGTTTACCAAGGCTTAGGCGGTTCGTTCGACGTCTACACCGGCCATGTCAAACGGGCTCCACGCTGGTGGATCGACCACAACCTTGAATTCCTCTACCGCCTCATCCACCAGCCCAGCCGTATCAAACGACAGATCCACCTGCTACGCTATGCCTACTGGCTGGCTTTCCGCAAATTATAGAGCACCATGGACGACAGAAGCTTTCGCACCTATCTCAGCCTGATAGCCTGTGCCCTCTACGGACAGCCCACAGCTGACGTCCGCCCCGACGAATGGGCCGGAGCGCTGGCCTGGGCGCAACAGCAGCGCACCGAAGGCTTGCTCTACGAGGCGGCCACCCGGACTGACGAAGCAAGCCGTCCACCGCGCAGGCTACTACTGGACTTGTACGCCTACGTCGTCCGCGTAGAACAGGTAAACACGGCCATGACAGCACAGATCGCCGAACTATTCAATATCTACGAAGGCTTGGGCGCACGCCCGTTCCTGCTCAAAGGCCACGGCGTGGCGATGAACTATCCTCATCCCTTGTGGCGCACGCCGGGCGACATCGACGTATTCCTGCCCGAGGGCTTCGACGCTGCCGACCGATGGGCACGGGCGAACGGCACGAACGTTACGGACTACGACCCGCTCATCGACAAGCACGTCGAGTTCCATTGGAAAGGCATCATCGTAGAAAACCATTTCCGCCTCTCGATGTTCTACCACCGCCGTCTCAACGACCGGCTGCAAGCCGCCTTTGCCGAAGGACTGGACTGCGAACCTGCCCTCTGTACCATTCTCGGCGGAAAAACTGTCCACATGCTCCCGCCCACCGTCGGATTGCTCCACCTGCTGGCCCACTTCGCCAACCACATCGTCAGCGAAGGCATCGGCCTGCGGCAACTTTGCGACATCTTCATGTACCTGCACCGGTGGCACGACGAAATCGACGCCACGCGCCTTGACCGCTGGCTCGATGCCCTCCGGCTCCGCCATCTGGCCGACGCCATCGCGACCACGGCCGTCACCTACTTCCACGCCCCTACCGGCGACATCCCCTACCATTGGCACGAAGACAAACGGCGAGCCGGCGCCCTGCTGCACCTCGTCCGCAAGAGCGGGAACTATGGGCAGAACTTCGAGTCCAGTTCTTTGGAACAACGCCACTTCCGCCTGCACAAGCTGCGCCTGCTCCTGACACGCAGTGCCAAAGTCCGTCTCCTGCTTCCCGACGAGCTCCGCGCAGCCTGGGTGGGCAAGGCGCAAAACGCCTGCCGCTTCGGCGGCCGCGCCCTGCGGCGAAAACTCAACCGACGCGGGTAACATCGGACCGGTTTGCCCGTTGCAGCAGGCAAACCGGCTGACAGGGATAAGTGGACGGCTGACAGAAAATTCTGTCAGCCGTCCACTTATTTTCATCGGTACATAAAGAATCACCCAGCCACAGACGCACACGACAAAACCGCCACAAGCAAACTTGCGGGCTTCGTCCAGAAATCTCTACAAACTGTGGGGGAACTTAACTATATACAAAAAAAGCGGAGAGAGGGGGATTCGAACCCCCGAAACGCTTTTGGCGTTTACACGCTTTCCAGGCGTGCCTCTTCAACCACTCGAGCATCTCTCCCTAACCCTTTCGGGAAATTCGGGGGCAAAGATACGAAATTCCTTACAAACGGCCAAGCCTTTCGCCACACAAGTTTCATGAAAGGGCACTTCGTCCGGACAATGCACCGATGTGGACAAGAAATTCGTAACTTTGCAGAGAAATAGAAATGGAAAATGGATAACGCTCAGAGATTTAACGATTTAGGCCAAAAGCCTGTCGGCAAACTGTTGATGCAGTATGCCATCCCCGCCATCGTAGCGATGGCAGCCTCTTCACTCTACAACATCATCGACGGCATCTTTATCGGGCAAGGCGTAGGCCCCGAGGCCATCATGGGGTTGGCACTGACGCAACCTTTCATGTCGCTGACTGCCGCGTTCGGCGCCATGGTGGGTGTGGGTGCCTCGACGCTCATGTCCGTCAAACTGGGGCAAAAAGATTATCAGACAGCCCAACACATCTTGGGAAACGTCGTGGTGATGAACGTCGTCATGGGCCTTTCGCTCGGTCTATTGCTTGAACTGCTGCTCGACCCGATACTTTACTTCTTCGGTGCCAGCCCGACCACCATTCCTTATGCACGTGACTTCATGCACGTCATCCTTGCCGGCAATGTCGTCACGCACCTCTACTTAGGTTTGAATGCTCTTTTACGCTCGACGAGCCGCCCCAAGCAAGCCATGCTCGCCACCATCTGCACAGTGATCTGCAACATCGTGCTTGCCCCGCTCTTTATCTATGTGCTGCGTTGGGGCATACAAGGGGCCGCCTTGGCTACTGTCATGTCTCAGACGCTCGTCCTGATCTGGCAATTCCGCCTGTTCAGCCGAAAGAGTGAACTGATCCGTTTCCAGCACGGTATCTACCGCCTGCGCCGCAAAATTGTGACCGAATCGCTCACTATCGGTCTGGCGCCTTTCCTCATCAACCTGTGCGCCTGCCTCGTTGTCATCATCATCAACCAAAGCATGGTGCGCTACGGGGGCGACGTCGCCGTGGGCGCCTACGGCATTTCGAACCGTCTGGTATTCCTTATCGTGATGATCGTCATTGGCCTCAACCAGGGTATGCAGCCCATTGCAGGCTACAATTTCGGCGCCAAGCGTTACGACCGCCTGCTCGGCGTCCTGCGCTATGCCCTGATCCTCGGCACCATCGTGACGACAGCAGGTTTCATCGCAGGCCAGTTCCTGGCCGAACCCTGCGCCCGGGCTTTCACCACCGACCCCGAACTCATCCAGCGGGCGTCACAAGGCTTGCGCATCGTCACCTTGTTCTTCCCCATCGTCGGAATACAAATCGTCTCAACCAGCTTCTTCCAAAGCATCGGTTACTCCGGGAAGAGCATCTTCCTATCCCTGACACGGCAGTTGCTCTTCCTGCTCCCGCTGTTACTCATCCTGCCTCATTTCGTCAAGCCACAGGTTCTCGGCGTATGGTATGCCATCCCTGCGGCCGACGCCATCTCGTGCATCGTGGCCATCACGATGCTCATCATGCAGGTGCGCAAATTCCGCAAACAACTCGTAAACCCGTAAGATATGGACATCGAAAAATTCGTTATCAACATCGGTCGCCAGCTGGGCAGTGGCGGACGCATCATAGGCAAGCAACTGGCCCACGACTTCGGCATCGCGTACTTCGACAAGGAAATCCTGACCATGGCGGCCAAGGAGAGCGGCATCTGCACCGAAATTTTCGAAAAGAGCGATGAACACAAGGGGCTTTTCCGCACGGTTTTCGGCGGCATCTTCCCCTTCTTCGGTAGCGGCGCAGGCGACTTTTACAACAACCAGATCAGCGACGAGTCGCTTTTCCGTATACAAAGTGAGGCCATCCGCAAAGCTGCTGAACGCGAGTCATGCGTATTCATAGGCCGCTGTGCCGACTACGTCCTCCGCGATAACCCACGCTGCGTCAACATCTTCATCTCGGCGGATCTCAATGACCGCGTGCGCCGCATCATGAGCTACAGCCATGTCGACGAGCACACTGCCCGGAAGATGGCAGAACGAGGCGACGAGAACCGTGCCAACTTCTACAATTTTTACAGTTCGGGCACGTGGGGTGCGGCCGACACCTATCACCTCTGCATCAATTCCAGTGTGCTCGGTGAGGCCGGAACGGTCGAATTCATCAAGCAGTTCATCCGCCTGAAACTTGGCCTGCCTGCTGACTACGGCTGCTCTGCTGAATGAAACGAGTCGGCATCATCTCGGACACGCACGGTTATTGGGACCATCGCTTCGAGCATTACTTCGAGCCATGTGACGAAATATGGCATGCCGGCGACATCGGCAGCATGGAGCTGGCCGAACGATTCGCGGCATTCCGACCGTTCGTTGCGGTCTGCGGCAACATCGACGGCGGAGACCTGCGGAAAATGTATCCATCACTGTTGCGATGGAGGTGCGAAGAAGCCGACGTGCTGATGACGCACATCGGCGGTTATCCCGG
>ERZ779697.905-NODE-905-length-12765-cov-3.53509_pt1 | contig 12765 bp, 10 predicted proteins | sample MGYA00511881_ERZ779697 | MGnify/ENA primary metagenome ERZ779697 (study PRJEB29588, sample SAMEA2148105) | human gut metagenome | biome: human gut; feature: human-associated habitat; material: faeces | place: Denmark | collected 2008/2010 ... | reverse complement strand
GGTGAAGGAAGGTCTTGCCCACTGCGAGACGGGGATCCTGCGAAAAGGCTGTGAACTGGAAGTGACGACAGATTATAATGATGTAGGAAAATTGCAATATTATTTCGGACAGCAGGGCATTGTTCCCGTGGACAGTATCTATGCCGAAAACGTAAAATTTATTTTACTTATCCCGATGGAAAATGAAGAAAAAGTCAGGAAAAACCTGACAGAAACCACCTGTGGAAAGGTAAAAATTGAGAAATTGAAAGAGACTTATTTCGTTGACAAAGAATAACCAATGAAATAAAATAAAAATAGCGGTTTAATGATTCCATGAGGAAAGGTGGTGGTTTTTATGAAGTGTACACAGAAGAGCTCTGACAACCCACTTCCGGGGCGAAGTTGCCATGTAAGTTACACCCATAGAAAACATCATAAGGAGGATCATCATGGAACAGATCAAAGAACTGGAAGAGGTATTAGAGCTTCTTAACACCAAGCAGTACACCAAGCTGCGCCAGTACCTGGCTGAACTCAACGATGCCGATATTGCGGGACTTTTGGAAGAACTGGAAGAGGAAGAGATGTTAAAGGTCTTCCGTATCCTTCCCAAGGACCTGGCGGCAGACGTTTTTTCCTATTTAGATATGGACAATCAGCAGAAGATCATCACGTCCCTGTCGGATAAGGAAGCAACGAACATCATCAACAACCTGATGGCGGACGATGCGGCCGATCTGCTGGAGGAGATGCCTGCCAACATTGTCAAAAAGCTTCTGACCAACGCAAGCCCCGATGTGCGCAGAGATATCAATCATCTGCTGCGCTATCCGGAAGATTCCGCCGGAAGTATCATGACGGTCGAATATGTAGACCTGAAGGAGAATCTGACGGTGAATCAGGCCATCGAGCGGATCCGTAAGGTGGGTCTCGACAGTGAGACCATCAATATCTGTTATGTCTTAGATGCCCAGAGAAGACTGGTGGGAACGGTGGCTCTGAGGTATCTGCTGCTCATGGACGGCGACGAGATCATCGGTGACATCATGCATGAAAATGTCATCTCCATCAATACGCTGATGGACCAGGAGGAAGTTGCCAGACAGTTCAAAAAATACGACTTTACAGCCATGCCGGTAGTGGACAATGAGAACCGGCTGGTAGGTATTATCACCGTGGACGATATCGTGGATATCATCGAAGAAGAGACCACGGAGGATATGGAAAAAATGGCGGCTATCGTGCCCAGCGATAAGCCCTATATGAAGACCGGGGTATTTGAGACCTTCAAAAAGCGTATTCCCTGGCTGCTGCTTCTGATGGTGTCAGCTACCTTTACCGGAGCTATCATTTCTTCTTTTGAAGATGCTCTGAGTGTGTGTGCGGTACTGGTGGCATATATCCCCATGCTGATGGATACCGGCGGAAATGCCGGAAGCCAGGCCAGCGTTACGGTCATCCGTGGATTGTCCCTGAATGAGATCGAATACCGGGATGTGCCGAAGGTCGTATTCAAGGAGATCCGCGTGGCACTGATCTGCGGTATCACACTTTCCGCAGCGAACTTTGTAAAATTACTGTTATTGGATAAAGTAGGGGTGCTGGTGGCAGCATCCGTGTGCCTGACTCTGGTAGCAGCGGTAGTGATCGCAATGATCATTGGATGCCTTCTGCCGATCCTGGCAAAGCGTCTCGGCTTTGATCCGGCGGTAATGGCAAGTCCGTTTATCACCACCATCGTGGATGCAATGTCACTGTTAGTATATTTCCGCGTTGCATCTGCAATTTTAGGGCTTTAAATGCACTGGATTTATAAAAAGCGTCTGTTTTAAAACGGGCGCTTTTTTGATATTTTTTTGACAGGATGTTTTTTTTTAAGTACTTTTCCACAAGCTCTTTGCAAGGGCGGAAATTTTTGCTAGAATCAAGGAAATTAGAAAATGTAACCGCTTTCGTAAATCTTTTTCTTTAAGAGAATATTCGGGAACAGCAAAAGCAACGGAGGAATGAATCATGAGATATTTTTTTGAATCTAAAGTAGAGAAAAAGGATGCAGGATACACCATTCAGATTCCTTTTAATGTATGGGAAGTATGCCATCAGAGAGAAGGCATCAAGGGAGATATCGTTCTGGATAACAATATCATTGAGTGCGAGCTTCATCCCAAGGAGAAGGGCAATTACGAGATCGTGATCACCGATGAAGCTGCTGTAAAGGTAGAACTGGGTGTGCCCCACAAGATCCTGTTACATATTAACGGCTCCCTGATCCGTATGGACCAGAACAGCCCTTACAGCTTCGAGAACCCGATCCGCAAGATTGACAGCATGAATGTGATCATCCAGCCCGAGGACGGTCTGTGCGGCCAGGCATGTGTGGCAATGCTGGCAGGTGTTACCATTGCGGAAGTTATCAGCGTTATGGACTGCAGAGAGTGGCAGGCTACCATGGGCCGCGTGATCTCTGCACTGAACTATTACGGCATTGACCATACCGACATCATCGTATATACCGAGGGTAGACCCGCTGTACTGCCGAAGTGCTGTATCATGATGGAAAAGATGGGACGTTTCTGTCATTACCTGGTACATTACGATGGCAAATTCTACGATTCCAATCTGGGTGTACTGGAAGAGTATGATATGAGCAAGCTGTTAGGTTACCTTGAGATCAAGTGCTGATGGAATGCAAATTCCGTATTTGCGTGATTTCGATTACCTTGTTCTATTTATAAGGAAGTTCAAAAACTGTAGGTTACACAGATGTGCCTACAGTTTTTTTATAGCAAATAGGTTAATCGGCGAAAAAACTCCTAATAGGGTTGCATGTTAACACGGTAAAGTGTAAAATGGAAAAGTATGATTTTCGTAACGCTTTAGAGCAATTACAAATTTTTTATTACAAAGGAGTAGGAGAAATATGAATCAGAAAAAGAAGATTGAAAATTATCAGCAGATTGCCATGGGAACTGGATTGCGTTATGATGAAACCAATGACTCGTTTCATGGGGAAAGGGATGGGTTTGACTTTATCGTCTATGCACCCGATGCAAGATATCCGTATATGATGGTACTGCATACGGCGGCAAAAAGCGCTGACGGGTCGACATTTGACAAGCAGGCAGTGAAAGGGTTTCAGAAAAGCAGCAAGAAGATCGCAAGTTTTGGTCAGAAGAATCTGGATATCAGAGTATCACTGAAGGCACAGTCCAATGCGGAAAAATGTAAGGATACATTGAACGAAGCACTTGCAGCTACAACGACATTCCTGCGTACAAACAGTTACAGTCCATGCTGTGATCTGTGCGGTCAGAATGTAGAGACCGGAGCGTTCAGAATGGGCAGTGAATACTATCATTTATGTCCGGACTGCGAGATGAAGATGCGCAGTGATATCGCAATGAAGGCACAGCAGAAGGCGCAGAAGAAAGAAAACATCGTAGGCGGTATTGTAGGTGCCCTGTTAGGATCCCTGTTGGGAATGCTCAGTGTTCTGATCTTAAGCCAGTTGGGATATGTAGCAGCATTATCCGGTGTGATCATGGCGGTGTGCGTTCTGAAGGGATATGAGATGCTGGGCGGAAAACTGACCAAAAAGGCAGTAGTCATCAGCGCTGTGATCATGATCCTTATGACGTATTTTGCAGACCGTGTGGACTGGGCGATCATTCTGTTCAATCAGGGCGGCGGTGCGGAAGCAGGTTATAGTCTGTTCGAGTGTTATCGACTGATCCCTGCGGCACTTTCCGCAGAAATTATTGATATGGGAAGCTACATAGGCAATCTGGTTCTACAGTATCTGTTTGTGGCGCTCGGAGCAATCCCTACCGTTATCGGAAAAATGAAAGAGAAAAAAGAAGAAGGTATTATCGCAAGATTAAATTAAGCTCTTTGCTTTCAACAGACAATGTGGTACAATAGTACCAGCGATGTAATTCCTCATATCGTGGTATTGGGTTCGGACTTTTGACCCCGGTAGCATACCTGTTGGAATTAGGGGGAAGGAATATGAGAAAGTGGAAAGCATGGCTGTTTGCGCTGGCTGTTCTCATAGGCATTGGGACTATTGGGACGGTGTCAGTAACGGCAGAAGCACAGAATCTGAATCAGGGAAAGCGGGTATTGTTTATCAGCTCGTATTCATATGGCTGGGACACAGTCCAGACGCAGATCGAAGGAATCAAAGCGGGGGTCGACGAGAATACCACCGTGGATTATGAATTCATGGATACAAAGCGTTTCCGGACGAAAGAGTCTACAGAAATGTTTTATACAATGTTGAAATATCATCTGGATCATTCAGATCCCTATGATGTCGTGATCGTGGGAGATGATGCCGCACTCCGTTTTGCAATGGCATTCAGAGAGGATCTGTTTGATGGTATTCCCATTGTTTTTGAAGGTGTCAATGATGAGGAATATGCCCTGGAAGCAGCGAAGAACCCTCTGGTAACCGGGATCCTGGAGAAGCTGTCAGTAGAAAAAAATATCGATATGGCATTAAAGGTAAACCCGTCAGCGGACAAAGTAGTGGCTATATTGGATGATTCTGTGACCGGTGAGGCAGAGCGTAAGAATTTTTACAGTGCCGAGGCAGAATATCCGGAACTGGAATTCTCTGAGATCAATTCTTCCGAACTGACAACCGCTAAGCTGCAGCAGGCAGTCAGCAAGGTGGATGAGAATACCATACTCATCTACATTGTAATGTCAAATGATGGCAGTGGCAAGCAGTATACCAATGCGCAGGCGATCCGTATGCTCGTGACTTATTCCAAGGTGCCGGTGTACCGTATGGTGGAGGCCGGGATCGGTGACGGATTGCTGGGTGGTAATGTAGTATCCATGTATAAGTCCGGAGAGATTGCAGCACAGATGGCCATGGATATCGCGAATGGTACCGACAGTGCAGAGATCAATGTGGTAAAGGACAGCCCCAATATTTATTGCGTGGATGAAGACGTCATGCGGAAGTTCGGACTGGAGGCATCACAGTTTCCGAAAGATACCGAATTTGTAAATCATCGGGAGGGTTTTTTTGCCAGGAACCGTGAGGCTTTGATCCCGGCACTTATCCTTATCGCTGCACTTAATGTTATTATCTGCTGGGTGTGCTTCGATAATTACCGCAGACGAAAGCTGTTACAGGAACTGGAGCAGGCACGTGCGATCATGGAATCGGCATCCCAGCATGACTTCCTGACGGGACTTCCGAACCGCAGCAAGTTCATGAAGGATCTGGAACAGCTGATCGGAGCCCAGATTCCCTGTACGGTCATGATGCTGGATATCGATAATTTTAAGAAGATCAACGATACTTACGGACACACAGCGGGAGATGAGGCACTGCAGCAGGTAGCCAACCGGCTGAAGGACATGCAGTCCCAGATACTTACCTCTTATCGGTTCGCTGGAGATGAATTCATCCTGATCCTTCGCAGCAGTCAGAGCATGCTGGTGGAGAAGACGGCGTACCAGTGTCGTCAGGTATTTGCCAAAGATGTGACACTCTGCGGAACGAAACGGCGGATCGGCGGCAGCATCGGTATTGCAAGCTATCCCAAGGACACCGATAATCTGGAACAGCTGATCGTATGCGCGGATGATGCCATGTATAAGGTGAAAAAGAACGGCAAGAACGATTTCGCATATTATGAGAAGCCCACAGAGGAATAAAATATCAGACAGGCGGTTATTTCTGTTCTATGAGCAACAAATACTGCCTGTTTTTTTCTGCCTGTTTTGAACATAAGGTTGAAAAAAAGCAGGATTCTGTTTATAATTAGTACGATTGAATCAAAGGATCTTGCAAAGGAAAAACTTACATAGGATGACACCCTGTTGCTGACATCCGATACACAGTATGGACAGTAAATAGTGAGAGATTTTAGACGGCATGAGGACAGCTTCCTTAAAACCGCTTAATTTACGGATATAATAGCATGCAGAAACAGATCATGCAAGAACAGAACATGTTATAAATGATGAAAAAGAGGTAGCAAATAATGAAAGTATTATTAGTAAACGGAAGCGGACATGTAGAGGGATGTACCTATACAGCACTGGAAGAAGTAGCGGCAGCACTTGAGAAAAACGGCATTGAGACAGAGATCGTTCAGCTGGGAACCCAGCCTATTACCGGATGCATCGGCTGCGGTGCCTGCCTGAAGAGCGGAAAATGTTTCCGCAATGATATTGTGAACGAATTTATTGAAAAGGCGAAGACCGCAGATGGTTTTGTGTTTGGCTCCCCGGTGCATTATGCATCGGCTTCCGGCATGATCACCTCTTTCTTAGATCGTGTATTTTACGGCAGAGGAGCAATCTTCCAGGGCAAGCCCGGAGCATGCGTTGTCAGCTGCAGACGTGGCGGAGCCTCCGCAGCTTTTGATCAGTTGAACAAATACTTTACCATTAACTGTATGCCGGTGGTATCCAGCCAGTACTGGAACCAGGTACACGGCAATACACCGGAAGAAGTGAAACAGGATCTGGAAGGTATGCAGACCATGCGCACATTGGGCAATAATATGGCGTGGCTGTTAAAATGTATAGAAGCAGGCAAAGCTGCCGGTGTGAGTTTCCCGGAGAGAGAACCGGCGCAGAAGACCAACTTTATCCGATAAATACGACAGACCGGACAGGAAAAGGAGACAGACGAAACTATGGCACAGTGGCAGGGATTGGGAAGATATCCGGAAAATGCAGATCCAAAGGACTGCCCCGCAGCGGGAGAACTGTTGGCTTATGTGGACGGAAGCTATCAGGATGCACTGAAAAAATACGGTTTTGGCTGTATTTTCATCTTTCCCGACGGACGGATCTATACAGAATATGGTAACGGCGATAACCCGGACTCCCTGAAACAGCGAAATGTCTCCGGAGAGATGCTGGGAGCCATGTATGCGGTACGGTTTGCCTTAAACAGTGGATTTCGAGCCATTGAGATCCGGTATGATTACGAGGGGATCGAAAAATGGGTCACCGGTGCGTGGAAGAGCAAAAATGAACTGACACAGAAATACGCACAGACCATGAGAGGCTGGGGACAGAAGATACAGATCCGCTTCACGAAAGTACCGGCACATTCCAAGGTAAAATACAATGAACTCGCGGACGAGACAGCAAAACTCGGCGTGGCGAACGGTAACGGAATTCCCAAGGTGAAGAGTCTTAGCGATTTCGAGGCGGCGGATGCCGCAGAGAGGATGCAGGATGCGGCTGAATAAATATCTGGCACAGTGCGGTGTATGCTCCAGGAGAGATGCGGACAAACTCATCGAACAGGGAAAAGTCTTAGTCAACGGTCAGGTCGCAGGAATGGGACAGCAGGTGTTAGAGACGGATACCGTACAGGTGGGAAAGAAGATTTTACAGGGGAAACAGACCTGCAAAGTCCTGGCTTTCTACAAGCCGGTGGGCGTCGTCTGCACAGAGAGGGATCCACATGCGGAGAAAAAGATCATGGACATGATCCGCTGCCCGGAGAGATTGACCTATGCCGGACGCCTGGACAAAGATTCCGAGGGACTGATCCTTCTGACCAACGACGGAGACCTCATCAATGCCATGATGCGGGGAGCAAACCGCCATGAAAAAGAGTACATTGTAAAGATCGACCGGGAAATAACACCCGATTTTTTGGAGATAATGAGAAAAGGCATCTATCTGAAGGATCTTGATATCACTACCAGAGAATGTAAGATAGAAAAAATAGGAAAATATACATTCCAGATCATACTGACTCAGGGAGTCAACAGACAGATCCGCCGGATGTGCGAAGCCTGCGGAGCGAAAGTGAGATCCTTAAAAAGGATCCGCGTCATGAATATCCGCCTGGGAGATCTGAAGCCCGGAGAGTGGCGTGAGGTCACAGGGGGAGAACTGGAAACGCTTCTGACAGATACCGGAATGTTAAATCGTAAATAATCTTTTAAAGGCAGGAACACAATATGCAGTCTTCCAAGATAGACCGGATCAAATATCTGGTAGAACAACTGAATGCGGCTTCGGAGAGCTATTATGCCAAAGATCGGGAGATCATGAGCAATTATGAATATGATAAGCTCTATGATGAACTGGTGGAACTGGAAAAAGAGACAGGTGTTACCCTGGCGAACAGCCCCACGGTGAATGTGGGCTACGAAGCGGTGGATGAGCTTCCCAAGGAACGTCACGAGAGTCCGATGCTGTCTCTGGGTAAGACCAAAAGCCGGGAAGAACTGCGGGACTGGCTGCAGGGCAACCCTGCAATTTTAAGCTGGAAACTGGACGGACTGACCATTGTGTTGACCTATCGTGAAGGAAAACTTGCAAAAGCGGTTACCCGCGGAAATGGTGAGATCGGGGAAGTTATCACGAATAACGCTCGTACTTTTAAGAATCTTCCGTTAAATATTTCTTATACCGGGGAACTGATCCTGCGGGGCGAGGCGGTTATCACTTACAGTGATTTCGAGAAGATCAACGGTGAGATCGCAGATGCAGAGGCAAAATATAAGAATCCCAGAAATCTGTGTAGTGGATCTGTTCGACAGCTGAATAATGAGATCACGGCAAAGCGTAACGTCAGATTCTATGCGTTTACCCTGGTAAAAGCCGACGGTGTGGATTTTCATGATTCCAAGGAAGCACAGTTTGCGTTTTTACAGGAACAGGGATTTGCGGTCGTGGAGCATGTGGCGGTGACGGAAGAAAATATTCTGTCAGCCATCGAAGACTTTGAACACAAAATTGAACATTACGATATTCCCTCCGACGGACTGGTACTTACCTATGAAAGCATCAGCTATGGACAGTCCCTGGGCAGAACTGCAAAATTCCCCAGAGATTCCATTGCTTTTAAATGGGCGGATGAACTTCGCGAGACCACTTTAAAAGAGATCGAATGGAGTGCCAGCCGCACCGGCCTGATCAATCCGGTAGCTATCTTCGAGCCGGTAGAACTGGAGGGTACCACAGTCAGCCGTGCCTCGGTGCACAATATCAGCATATTACGTTCCCTTCGACTGGGGATCGGAGATCACATTACAGTCTATAAGGCGAATATGATCATCCCCCAGATCGCAGAGAATCTGACCGGCAGTGACAACGTGGAGATCCCGAAGGTCTGCCCTGTCTGCGGACAACCCACCGAGATCCGTCAGATGAATGAAGTACAGACCTTGTATTGCACCAACGAGAAATGCCCGGCGAAAGAGATCAAGGCATACACCTTATTCGTCAGCCGTGATGCCCTGAATATCGACGGGCTCTCCGAAGCTACATTGGAGAAAATGATCGATCAGGGCTTCATCCACGAATATGCTGACCTGTTCCGGCTGGATCGTTATAAGGAAGTTATCACACAGATGGAGGGCTTCGGAGAGAAGTCTTATCAGAATATGATAGACAGCATTGAAGCTGCGCGCCATACGACGCTGCCCCGCCTGATCTACGGACTGGGAATCGCTGGGATCGGTGTGGCCAATGCCAAGGTGCTCTGCAGATATTTTGATTATGATCTGGAGAAAATGCAGTCAGCAGACACAGAGACCTTAAGTGCTATCCCCGGTGTGGGAGAAGTGCTTGCCGGGGCATTTACGGAGTATATGTCCGATGCGGAGAACCTGGAACAGATCGAACATCTGAAACAGTTCCTGATCATTGAGGTGCCTCAGGTGGATGAAAATGCACAGACACTATCCGGTATGAGTTTCGTCGTAACCGGAAGTCTGAACCATTATGCCAGTCGTAATGACTTGAAAGAAGTCATCGAGGAGAGAGGCGGTAAAGTCACCGGCAGTGTGACGGGGAAGACCACCTGCCTGATCAACAATGACATTACCTCGACTTCTTCCAAAAATAAAAAAGCCAAGGAGCTTCAGGTCCCGATCCTGACAGAGGAGGATTTCCTGAAGACTTATAATATTCCTTACGAGGAATAAGTAGACCTGGAGGAAAATGAAATGCCTATTAAGACACAAAATGATCTGCCTGCCAAAGAGATACTGGAGAACGAAAATATATTCGTCATGGACGAATTCCGTGCTCTGCATCAGGATATGCGTCCACTGCAGGTATTGATCTTAAACAATATGCCGGTAAAGCAGGACACGGAGCTGCAGCTGCTGCGTGCCTTGTCCAATACCCCTTTGCAGGTGGATGTGACCTTCATGAATACCAAGACCCATGTGTCATTGAATACCCCTGCAAGCCATCTCAATAAATTCTACACCACCTTTGATGAAATCAAAGACCGCACCTTCGATGGACTGATCGTCACCGGAGCACCGGTGGAAGATATCACCTTTGAAGAGGTGGATTACTGGGAGGAGACCTGTAAGATCTTAGACTGGGCGGAGACCCATGTGACTTCCACCTTGCATATCTGCTGGGCGGCGCAGGCCGGATTCTACCATTATTATGGTATTAACAAGAGACAGCTGCCGCAGAAGCTGTTCGGTGTCTACGAACATAAAGTATCCAACCGGAAAATACCGTTAGTGCGTGGCTTTGATGATATTTTCCTGGCACCGCACAGCCGCCATACCGAGACTCCTTCCGAAGCCATTCATGCCTGTAAGGATCTGACGATCCTGGCGGAATCCGAGAAAGCCGGTGTATTCCTGGCTATCGCAGAGGAAGGCAAGAAAATCTTCGTGGCGGGACACCCGGAATATGACCGTTATACGTTGAACAATGAGTATCACAGAGACCTGGACAAGGGACTGCCGATCCAGGTTCCCTATAATTATTATCCGGATGATGATCCGGAGCAGAGACCACTGTTACAGTGGAGATCCCATTGCAATAACCTTTACAGCAACTGGCTGAATTATTACGTATATCAGGCAACACCGTATGACCTGGCTCAGATCCGGTAACACACGTGGAATATCGTGCACATTTTGCTACAATAAATTGATAAAAAATAATAGATATCACTGTTCGTCAAGCTGCCTGTATGGTAAAATACATATCATACAAGCAGCTTTTCATATATTACGAAAGCAGAAAGAATGAGGGAGTACATATGGAAATTAACATTGGTATTATCGTGATCGTCGTATTGGCCATTGCCATTCTGGCAATCCTGGCATCCGGTTATGTGAAGGCATCACCGAACAAAGCCTTCATCATCTCCGGTATCAAGAGAGAACCCAAGGTCCTGATCGGACGTGCCGGTATCAAGATTCCTTTTTTGGAGAAAAAGGATGAACTGATCCTGAAGCAGATCAGTATCGACATCAAGACCAACGGCTATATCCCCACCAAGGATTTCATCGGTGTAGATATTGACGCCGTGGCTAAGGTCAGAGTCCTGACCCAGAGAGATGTCACCGTGAATGCCAAAGGGGAAGTAGTGGCAGGTGCCGATTCTAATAAGAGGATCACCACCGAGATGGCTAACGCAGCCATGAAGAACTTCCTGAACATGAACGAAGATCAGATCCGCGATGCGCTGACCGATTCCTTACAGGGTAACATGCGTGAGATCATCGGTACCCAGTGTCTGAAGGAGCTGTGTAACGACCGTAAGACCTTCGGTGACGAGGTACAGGCGAAGGCGCAGAAGGATATGAATGCGTTAGGTATCTTGATCGAGTCCTGCAACATCCAGAAGATTGAGGATGAGAACAACCTGATCACTGCTTTGGGACAGGATAACATGTCCCAGATCCAGAAGGATGCTTCCGTAGCAAAGGCACAGGCAGACAGAGATGTAGCCATCGCCAGAGCACAGGCGCAGAAGGATGCTAATGATGCACAGGTCATCGCAGAGACCGAGATCGCCCAGAAGCAGACCGAGCTGGCGATCAAGAAAGCAGAACTGAAGAAAGAGTCCGATATCAAGAAGGCAGAAGCCGACGCAGCATATAAGATCCAGGAAGAGGAACAGCGTAAGACCGTGGAGATCACCACAGCGAACGCGAACCTGGCCCGTCAGGAGAAGGAACTGGAATTAAAGGAGAGAGAAGTATCCATCAAGGAGAAAGCTCTGGAAGCTGAGGTCAAGAAGACCGCAGAAGCGAATAAATACGCAGCACAGCAGAAGGCAGATGCCGAGCAGTACGAGAGACAGAAGAGAGCGGAGGCAGAACTCTTCGAGATCCAGAGACAGGCAGAAGCTGAGAAAGCAAAATCCGAGGCAGAGAGATTCGCCAAGGAGCAGGCGGCAGAGGCAGTCAAGCCGCTGTAGCAGCCAAAGGTAAAGCGGAAGCAGAAGCCATCCAGGCGAAGGCAGAGGCAGAGGCAGCCGGTATCCTGAAAAAAGCAGAAGCTATGAAACAGTACGGCGACGCAGCAAGACAGCAGATGGAGTTGGATACTCTGAAGGTATACTTCGAGCAGCTGCCCAAGATCGCCGAGGCTGTGGCTAAGGGCTACATGAACGTAGATTCCATCAAGATGTTCGGCGGCGATTCCAGCAAGCTGGCAGGTGATATCATGACCACCGTGACCCAGGTCACCGACGGCATCAAAGAGTCCACCGGACTCGATATCAACGAGATGCTGGCAAAGGGCTTCGCCAAGGAAAAGGCAGAAGATACAAAGCCTGTAGAGAAGAACGACACCGGTAACGATTATCAGGAAGTATAGAGCCGGAATAGAGCTTGCGATTCGGAATAGTACTTGCCATACGGAATAGTGCTTGTCATAAATGATATATTGTCATAAACTGAGGGTATAGAGACGGAAATTTAGTCTCTGTACCCTTAGTTTTTATGCTTTGCGGGAAAGCATGCTTTACTCCTGCACAATTTTGAAGAGAAGGGCACAGACACCGCCGTAAGCTCAATC
>ERZ779697.902-NODE-902-length-12775-cov-2.94198_pt1 | contig 12775 bp, 10 predicted proteins | sample MGYA00511881_ERZ779697 | MGnify/ENA primary metagenome ERZ779697 (study PRJEB29588, sample SAMEA2148105) | human gut metagenome | biome: human gut; feature: human-associated habitat; material: faeces | place: Denmark | collected 2008/2010 ... | reverse complement strand
CTGTTCTGTTTCCCTGCCGACAGGTTCACCGCCGCTGACGGCTTCGACGTCGAAGATGCGGCGCCGTTCATGCCACTGTTTCAGGGACTGTGACGCATCCTGCAGGCCTTCGACGGCTTTATCCGATACTTTGGCCGCTTCCTGGCCGGCCTTGTCGGCGACGACGGCGACGGGCTTGGAAATGGACCAGTTCTTCCAGATCAGAAAGGTCACGATACAGGCACCGGTAATGGCCATGACAGCGCCGAAAAAGCCGAGGGCCTTGTGCAGGACCGACGCCACGAGAGCGCCGATCAGGCCGCCGCCGACAGAGAGGCTCTGGGGCAGGAATTCCGTCCCTTCCGGGATGACCAGAAGATGGACGAGGCCTAAGAGGAGGATATAGATCCAGATGCCGACGGCCCAGGACTTCGAGACCGGGCAGGCTTTGCGGACGACGATATACTTCAGACCGAGAATCATCAGGGAAAGGCTGACGACGATGCGGCCCAGACCGAAGATATACGAAAGGATATTATCGACGCTGTTGCCGATGCGGCCCGTATCGATGCCGATGAAGCCGGCTGTGGCAAAAAGCCCCAGGAGGATACAGAAAATACCGATGATTTCATATTTCAAAAGTGGCGATGGCCCCGTCTTCCTGGCGGTCCCCGCCTTGCGACGCGTGCCGGCCGTTTTTTTCGTGCGGCTGGTCTTCCGAGTCTTTCCTTTTGTCAAAACATTCACCTTCTACTAAAAATTTACTTTTTTTCGCCGCGGCGCTGATGCCAGTCGGCGGTCATGCCCTGTTCTTTGCCGTACGGCCGTTCCTTATAGTAGCGGGCATCCTTCAGGGCATCCGGCAGATACTGTTGGGCCACCCAGCCGCCTTCGAAATCGTGAGGGTACTGATAATTCAGGCCGTAGCCGAGCTTGGCAGCACCGCTGTAATGGCTGTCGCGCAAATAGGCCGGGATATCGCCGCAGTCCTTATGGCGCACATCAGCCAGGGCCGCGTCGACGGCCAGGTAGGCGCTGTTGCTCTTCGGCGCACAGGCGACGTAGATGACGGCTTCCGAAAGGATAATGCGCCCTTCGGGCCAGCCGACGAACTGCACGGCCTGAGCAGCGGCATTGGCGATGACCAGGGCCTGGGGATCGGCGAGACCTACGTCTTCGGCAGCACAGATGACCAGGCGGCGGGCGATGAAGGACGGCTGTTCGCCGGCTTCGATCATGCGGGCCATGTAGTGCAGGGCTGCGTCCGGGTCGGAGCCGCGCATGCTCTTGATGAAGGCCGAGACCGTATCGTAATGGGCATCGCCCTTCTTATCGTACGTATAGACTTTATGACCGGCTACTTTTTCGATGGCGTCCTGCGTAATATGACCGCCGGCAGGCACGACCATCGAGACCTGTTCCAAAAGGTTGAGGCCCACGCGGGCGTCGCGGTCGGCCAGGCGTGCCAGGGTGCCGAGCATCTCATCGTTGGCCGTAATGCCCAAGGAGCCGAGCCCCTTCTTGTCGTCTGTCAAGGCCCGCCGGAGGACGGCTTTCACGGCGTCTTCGGAAAGGGGCTTCAGTTGGATGACGCGCAGGCGCGACAATAAGGGGCGGTTGACTTCAAAGTAAGGATTTTCCGTCGTCGCCCCGATGAGGATGACCGTCCCGTCTTCGACGTAGGGCAGGAGGACATCTTGCTGGCTCTTATTGAAGCGGTGGATTTCATCGATGAAGAGAATCGTCCGCTTTTGGTATAAATGGACGGCATCCTGGGCTGCGGCGATCACCTTGCGCAGCTCTGCCGTCCCGGCCGTCACGGCATTCAGCGTGACAAAGCGGCTGTTCGTTTCGGCCGCGATGACATGGGCCAGGGTCGTCTTGCCCACGCCGGACGGGCCGTAAAACAATAAAGACGGGATCGTATCCCGTTCGATCAGGGTCCTTAAGAAAGTCCCCGGCCCGATGAGGTCATCCTGACCGTATATTTCATCCAACGTTTCCGGCCGCATGCGGACAGCCAGGGGCGCGTAGTCCCTGCCGCTCTGTTCGTCGGCCATGGAAAATAAATCGTCTCCGCTCATTTGTTTGCTCTCCAGACCAAATAGAACGCCGCCAAGGATCCTTAGCGGCGGACAAGATACATAAATTCTCGAATAAGAAAAGAGCCCCACCATGCCGTTTATAAACCGAGTTTTGAGCCTGCCTAAGCAGGTGGGTGTTCTCCTATAAGGATCGACAGTCCAGTGAAGGCATTGCCTAACAATATAGAGCCCGAACTCCCAATGTAAAAAGTGTTGGTTCAAAACATCGAGACCATTTACGCACACAGTAGGGTTTCTTCTTGCATGTAGGGTTTCTTCTTGCATATAGTATAATAAAATACGCTGGAAAAATCAAGCCTTGACAAATGAAAAAGGTGCTCCTGCATAAGCAGAAGCACCTTTTCGTGGTTCGTTTGGCGTTTGGCGAAGTGGCACACAAATACCGTTTTTGGATGTCCACAGGACTCAGGCGGGCCGCCGCTATGGCGGCCCCTACAATCCACGGACCACGACCTACGATGAACGATTATTTCACGACTTTCTTCACGGCGGCTACGACGTTTTCGGTGGTGAAGCCGAATTTCTTGAAGAGGACGCCGGCCGGTGCGGAGGCACCGAATGAGTGCATGGAGATTGTCGTGCCGTCGAGGCCTACGTATTTGCCCCAGCCGAAGTCCGAAGCGGCTTCGACAGCGACGCGGGCGCGGACGGCTTTCGGCAGGATCTGTTCTTTGTAAGCTTCATCCTGCGCTTCAAAGAGTTCCATGCAGGGCATGCTGACGACGCGGACATCGACGCCGTCTTTAGCCAGTTCATCTTTGGCGCTGACAGCGAGTTCGACTTCCGAGCCGCTGGCGATGATGATGGCGTCAGGAACGGCTTTCTTGGCATCGGCAATGACATACGCGCCTTTCAGGGCTTCTTTGCTGCTGCCGGCGAGCTGGGGCAGGTTCTGACGGGTCAGGACGAGGGCCGTCGGCGTCTTCTTGCTCGTCGCAGCCAGGTACCAGCCGGCAGCCGTTTCCGTAGCGTCAGCCGGGCGGAAGACGTTGACGTTCGGGATGGAACGGAGCATAGCCAGCTGTTCGATTGGTTCATGTGTCGGGCCGTCTTCGCCGACGCCGATGCTGTCATGCGTGAGGACATACGTCGTCGGCAGGCTCATGAGGGCGGCCAGGCGGATCATCGGTTTCATGTAGTCGCTGAAGACGAAGAACGTGCCAGCATAGGGGCGGACGCCGCCGTGCAGGGCCAGGCCGTTGGTGATGGCGCCCATGGCCATTTCGCGGACGCCGAAGTGGACGTTGCGGCCGCTGTAGTCGGCTTTGCTGAAGAAAGCTTCGCCTTTCATTTCCGTTTTGTTCGACGGAGCAAGGTCGGCACTGCCGCCGAAGAGCTGGGGCATGATGTCTTTCAGGCGGTTGATCATCGTGCCCGAAAGGCTGCGCGTCGCCTGCGGTTTGTCTTCATAAGCCCAGAATTCGTCGTTGTCGAGGAGTGCTTTGGCATCGACGTCCGTATGGAAGGCATCCCATTTCGCCTTCATTTCCGGGAATTTTGCCGCATAGTCGGCGAAGAGCTTCTGCCAGTCCGCTTCGGCAGCGCCGGCTTTCTGGCTCAGTTCTTTATAGTGCGCATAGACTTCATCAGGGATGTAGAACGTTTCCTGCGGCTTCGGCCAGCCGAGGTTTTCTTTCATAGCGACGATATTTTCTTCACCGAGAGGCGAACCGTGAGCGGCAGCCGAACCCTGCTTAGCCGGGCAGCCGTAGCCAATCTGGGTCTTGATGGTGATGAACGACGGATGTTCTTTGTCGGCTTTTGCTTCTTCAATGGCTTTGCCGATGGCTTCAAGATCCGTGCCGTCTTCGACAGTGATCGTCTGGAAGCCGAAGGCAGCCATGCGGCCCTGGACATTTTCCGTAAAGGCGATATCCGTGCTGCCTTCGATGGAAATGCTGTTGCTGTCATAGAGGACGATGAGTTTATCGAGGCCGAGCGTACCTGCTAAAGAGAAAGCTTCCGAAGAAATGCCTTCCATCAGGCAGCCGTCGCCGCAGAGGGCGAAGGTGTAGTGGTCGACGATCGGGTAGCCCGGTTTATTGAAGATAGCTGCCAAGTGGGCTTCTGCCATGGCCATGCCGACAGCCATGCCGAGGCCGGCGCCGAGCGGGCCCGTCGTGCATTCGACACCTGTCGTGTGGCCGTATTCCGGATGGCCCGGTGTCAAGGAGCCGTCTTGACGGAACTGTTTGATATCGTCCATCGTCAGGCCGTAGCCGTAGAAATGAAGCAGCGAATACAACAGCATCGAGCCGTGGCCGGCAGAGAGGATGAAACGGTCGCGGTTGGGCCACTGCGGGTCCTGTGCGTTGTGGTTCATGTGATTTGCCCAGAGTTCGTAAGCAATGGGGGCAGCGCCGAGAGGCAGGCCGGGATGGCCGGAGTTTGCCTTCTGGATAGCGTCCGCCGACAAGACACGGATGGCATTTACACAAGTTGTATCAATGTTGCTCATTAGTTAAATCGCTCCTTTTCCTTGTTCCCAAAATAGATAAATAGACTTCTCTTTATTATGAATAGAAAAAGCCCGTTCTGTCAATGGTCCCGGGCAAAAAACATTTTTCCTTATCTTTTCCTATGCTATAATAAAGGCACTGATTTTTGCTTTAGAAAGGACTTTTTGATGAATAAAAAATATTTCTTCTTCGATATTGACGGCACCCTGGGCCTGGGCATTTCCAGCATCATCCCGGCGGACACGCTCTACTGCCTGCACCGTTTGGAACAGGAAGGCCACTTCATTGCCATCGCCTCCGGGCGCCTGCAGCACGATACGCAGACCTTTGCCGACCGCTATAATATCCCGGCCGTCGTCGCCGACGGCGGCAACAGCCTCTCACTGAACGGGAAAATACTGGAAATGACGGGACTTCCCTTAGAAAACTGCAAAGCCCTCCTGCACGACGTCGCGAAGCGCGGCCTCCCCTGGGCCGTCGTCACGGACAACACAATCAACCGCTACACGCCGTACGACACCTTCCCCCACGCGGACCCGCGCAATTACATGAAAACCGTCGTCAAACCCGTCGACATCGACGGCCTGACGGCGGTCTATAAAATCATGTATGCCCGGCCGGATAAGGATGAAGCAGAACCGCCCCAGCACGGCCTGCCCCACCTGGAATACATCGACCATACGTACCTCATCGAACCGACGGACAAGAGCCGCGGCATCCTGCGCATGCTCGAACTCGTCGGCGGCCGGCCCGAAGACGCTGTCGTCTTCGGCGACGGCATGAACGACATCTCCATGTTCCGCAAGCCCTTCCTCTCCATCGCCATGGGCAATGCCCGGGACGAACTGAAAGCACATGCCGACTACATCACCGGCGACAACGACAAAGGCGGCATCCTGCAGGCCTGCAAACACTTCGGCTGGCTGGGGTGACAGGGGCTGACAGGGGCTAAAAGCCCCTGTCGTTCATCGTTCATCGAAAATTAACCCAAATGCAGGAATAAGAATCTGCACAGGATTCTATAGACCCCCTCCACCTCCCCTGCGAAGGGGAGCTGTCAGCAAAGCCTCAACGCGCATCGCCTCCCCCTGCTCCTTTCAAGAGGGCGTCGCGGAGGCGTTTTTCAATCTGGACGAGTTCCTGTTCGGCGGCCTGGCGTTTCTGGCGGCCTTCCTGCTGGATGCGCAGGGTATCTTCGATGGTGCTGATCAGATCGTCGTTGACCTGTTTCACCGTTTCGATATCGACGATGCTCCGTTCATTTTCGACGGCTACGTCATGGGAATTCTGCTTGAGCATGGCAGCGTTGCGCTTTAAAAGCTCGTTCGTCGTTTCCGAGACGGCCTGCTGCATTTCCAGGGCTTCTTTCTGGCGGCCTAAGCCTAAGGCCAGGACCATCTGGTTCTTCCAGAGGGGGATCGTATTGTAGACGGCACTTTGGATGCGGTCGACGAGGATCTTGTCGTTGTTCTGGATGATGCGGATCTGCGGCGCCGTCTGGATGGCAATGGTCTTGCTAATTTTCAGGTCGTGGACCTTCTTTTCGAAACGGTTGACGGAATTCTTGAAGTCCTGCACGACCTGGACGGCCATGGGATTGTCCGACGTCTGGGCCTGGACTTCCAGTTTCGGGATGGTCGTCGTCTTCAGTTCCTGAATTTTTTCTTCGCCGGCCTGGATATAGAGCTGGAGTTCCTTGAAATACTGCAGGTTCTGGTCATAAAGGCCGTCGAACATGGCAATATCCGTCATCAGTTCATTCTTCTGGCTTTCCAGTCCCCCCTGGATGCGGTCGATCTGGGCCGCCAGGGTCGTATAGGACTTGGTCAGGGCTTCACCTTTCTTAAAGAGCGAGCCGACGACAGGCAGGCTGGCGAAAAAGCCTTTATTGTCATCGTTTTCGTCTTCAAAGACTTTGACCTTCTTCACCAGTTCGTTGAGCAAGTCGCCGGCAGCCGTCTTGTCGCTACTCTTGACGCGGGAAAGGACGCTGTCCGAAAAGGTAGCGATGTTCTTCTGCGCCGCATTGCCGTACTGGACGATGGCATTGGAATCGACGAGGTCCAGATTATCCTTGATGGCATCGACTTTCTTCCGTTCTTCCGGCGTCAGCGTCTCCACTTTGGCGTTGATCTGCGCTACTTCATGCTTCGTATCGACGGCAGGTACGGACGAGGCCGACGCTGCCTCATCTGCCTGTTTCCGTTCCAAAAGGTCATTCAAATTGATATCGGCCATGATTATCTCCTACTTTCTTTTCTCACTCAAGAATTTATCGGCCAAGTCGATGAGCGTGCCGACGACATTGTCGCTGCCCTTCGGGATGGCTTTCGTTTCCGGCTTTTCCGTTTCAATGCCGTCAGCGGCCATGTTCTGCTTCATGACCTTCATTTCTGCATCGAGGTCCAGGAGCTGGGCATTGAGGACTTTGGAAAACTGGTCTTCATAGGCTTCATCGAAGCTTTCCAGGAGCTGACAGATTTCGTCCTTCGCCTGCTTTACTTCCTGTGCTTCCAGGCCCGTCTTTTCCAGTTCCTTGTACTTGCGCATGAGGAGCAGGGCCCGGTCCTGATAATAGTCGATGAAACGGCGTGCCAGGGTAATCCGTTCCGGATGTTCTTCCAAATAAGCCAGGAAATGGCGGGCAATGCCCTGCATCTTCTGCAGCTGCGAGCGCAGCCTGCCGCCCTTTAAGGACTTCATTTCTCCTTCGAGGGCATTGAAATCGTCGACGGCCTTCGAAAAAAGCTCTTCATTCAGCTCATCGACTTCCTTATTGCCGCTGTCGAACTTCGGTGCCGGCGCAAACTTCTTCTTCCTGCGGCGGCGCGCCCAAAAGAGCAGCAAAATCCCGATGACGACACTGAAAGTCCCGGAAAACCGCCCTGTCACGAACCAGTTGTAACCAGGCACAGCAAAACAGATAAGGGCGATAAGATATAAAACAAACGGCACAGCAATCACCTCTGTAGTAATGGAATCTCTATACTACTTATCATAGCATAGCTGGCGCAAAAGGGCTAGGTCCTAGCCCTTCGTGGTTCGTTTGCCGTGGGTCGTGGATCGAAACGGCTCAGCCGCAAATCGCGAACCACTAACCACGAGTCACGAATTACGAAAAAGAAGCAGCTCAACGAGCTGCTTCTTTTCCTTTCTCTTTCTGTTTTTCTTTATACCGCTTTGTCCATTTCCAGCGGTTGTGCAGCCAGAACCAGTCTTCCGGGTATTTGCGGATCTGGGCTTCCAGGCGGTTGTTCAGTTCCTGCGTCGTTTCGTACATGATGCGGTTCTTTTCTTCTTTCGAGAGTCTGTGGTCCGCTGTGTACGGCTTGATGGGCGGCAGGACGTCGATGACGTGGTGGTACGGCCGGTCTTCGTGGATGAAGGTCGAAACGATGGGATAGTTAGCGATGCCCGCCATCTTGGCCGGGCCGTCGGCGGTCAGCGTATCTTTGCCGAAGAGCTTGACCATGATGCCCGTATAGCCCGGGTCCTGGTCCATGAGCAGGCCGATGTAGTGGCCGTTCTTTAAAAAGCGGACCATGTCGCGGATACCCGTCTTATAAGTGACGTGCTGCTTCATCATGGCCCGGTATTCATTGATGAAGGTGTCGGCGCTCTTGCTGTTCTGTTCCTGGGCGACGGAAATGAGGGGATAGCCGTTCATGGCCAGGACGGCGCCGAGGAGTTCCCAGTTGCCGGCATGGGAAGCCATGAAGACGGCGCCTTCGCCGCTGGCTTTCAATTCGTCGAGGTATTCCTTGCCGTGCCAGGTGATCTTCTCATCGAGCTTTTCCTTCGTATAGATGGGATAGGAAAGGACTTCGATGATCATCGGCCCGAAGCGGACCGAACTGGCTTTGGCGATGGCCATGGCCTTTTCCGGATCATCCGTCAGGCCGCACTCGAGGATCTGCTGCTGCGCCAGGACTTTGCGCTTCTTCGGCACGAAGGTCCAGAAAAAGGCACCTAAAAAGGTGCCCAGGGCCCGGCGACAGCCTTCAGGAAGATGACAGATGATCCAGCTCAGATATTTCATAAAGGTGTACATAGGCAAATCCTCTTACTGTTCTTCTAATTTCTTTTCCAGAGCCGCGATTTTTTTCTGCAGGGCCTTGACGGTTTTGGCCATTTCCGGCAGATGTTTCAAATAGACCTGCGTGCGGCTCCATTCCATGTGCGGCCGAATCGGGAAGCCCGCGTAGACCTGATTGCCCTTAACGTTGCCTGTAATGCCCGATTTACCGGCAAAGACGGCATTGTCACCGATGGTGATGTGGCCGGTACAGCCCGTCTGGCCGGCAAAGATGACGTGATTGCCTGCTTTTGTACTGCCGGCGATACCCGTCTGGGCGATGAGGAAGCAGTCTTCACCGATTTCGACGTTGTGGCCGAGATGGACGAGGTTGTCGATTTTCGTGCCCCTGCCGACTTTCGTCGAACCCAGGGTGGCATTGTCCAGGCACGTGCAGGCCCCGATTTCGACGTCGTCGCCGATGGTAACGTTGCCGATTTGGGGAATGCGCGTATGCTTGCCCTTTTCCGTGGCAAAGCCGAAGCCTTCGCCGCCGATGACGGCGTGAGCGCGGATGACGGCATTTTTGCCGAGGACGCAGTTTTCATGGATGACGGCACCCGGATAGAGTGTCGAGCCTTCGCCAATCTTGACGTTGTCGCCTAAGAAGACGTAGGGATAGATGACGGAGCCCTTGCCGATTTCGACGTTCTTGCCGATGACCGCATAAGGCATGATGGTCACATCGTCAGCAAGCTTTGCGCTGGCATCGACGATGGCCGTCGGATGGATGCCCGGCGTAATCGACTGGCGGGGGTGAAACAGCACGAGGAGCTGCGAGAATGCCAGGCGGGGATTTTCGACGACAATGAGCGTATTGTCGCCGGCAGGTACTTCTTTTTCTACAATAACGGCGCCGGCGTGGACCTGCGGTAAATATTCCGTATACGGATCGACGGCAAAAGTAATGTCCTGCTTTCCTGCTTCGACCAGGCTCTTTACGTCTTCGATGACGCCGTCACCTTTGCCGATGACCGTACCGCCCAGCAACACTGCTAATTCCTGTACTGTTTTCTTCACGATTTACAACCCCTTTTTTACTGCAATTTGGCAATCAGATCGTCCGTCACATCGATGCCGCCGGAAGGAACGGCTGCTTTGACGACGATGATGCCGACATTTTTATCCTTGGCAATGTCGGCTAACTTGCTCTGGATATCCGACATGAACTGACGCTGCATGCTGGCACCGTAGATGTTGAGTTCCTGCTGTGCCTGCTGCTGTTTTTTCTGGAAGTCTTCATCCGACATGGACTGCTTTGCATCCTGCAGTTCCTTTTCGACGGACTTCTGTTTGTCTTCTGTCTTCTGTTTATACTGCTGGACCAGGGGCGCTTCTTTCTGTACGCGCGTCATGTCGACGACGCCTACATTATCCTTGCCGCCGCAGCCGGCGAGCATGCCCGTAACAGCCAGCATGGCTGCGACAACACCTAAGCGCTTCCAAACTTTTTTCATTGCTAAAAGCCTCCTGTTATGCCAACTTGGCAATAATATCATCTGTTACATCCGTCGCATCGCCGATGCCTTCGTAATTGGCGAAGATCATGTCATAGCCCTGTTCCTGGGCTACGTCGGCCGCTTTGTCGCGGATATCTGCCATGATGGCGTCTTTCACATCTTTCATTTCTTTTTCTTTTGCATCGAGCTTATCTTTCCATTCCTTGTTCCAGACAGCCGGTTCCGGCCGGTCCTGCAGGACGCCCAGCTGCTGCTGGAAGACCTGCTGGCTGTCGGCTTTGCGCCCTTCCAGGTCGGCTTTGACCTGCTGCGTATAGTCCGCCAGTTCTTTCTTGGCCTTCGCCTTGTCCGGTTCCATGAGGGCAGCGATTTCATCGGCTGTCCGCGTCGTCACCTGGACGTCGGCCTGGCTGCCTTTGAGCAGAGTCCGAAGCTGTTCTTCTGTAGCCGCTTTTTCCTCTTTCGAAAGCGACAGGGTCTTCAGCTTCAGTTGGAGATTGACGATTTTCAAGGTGTCTGCCTGGGAAATGACAGGCGTCGTCTTCTTCTTTTCCTGAACGAGACTGTCGTAACGCTGTTTCAGGCGGTTGTTCAGTTCGTTCTCTTTGAGGGCGACTTTGGCCTGCAGTTCCTGGTCGAGGGCTGCCGTCCCGGCCGCATCCGCAGCGGGTGCATTCCGAAGCGACAGGCCTTCGGCATCGGCCTTGCGGGAATAGTTCCATTGTTCAAACTGATATTGGGCAACCATGGCATTGTATTCCAATTCCAAGTGATGATACTCACTGTAGCGCGGATGGCTCATGACGACGTGTTCCAAGTCTGCATAGGCATAGACCGGCGTCGCCGCTGCCGTTCCTGCCGGCTGCGTACGATGGCTGTAAAACCACCAGCCGGCAATGAGACAGACGATGAGGACCGCGGCACCGGCTGCCGCATATATCCGTTTCATAGGGACTCCTTACTGGTTATTGCTGCTGGAGCTGCTGGAAGAGCTGCTGGAGCTGTCCGAACTGCTGGAGGAGCTGGAGCTCGAGTTCTTGTTCAGTTCTTTCGTAACCTGATCCGTAATATCTGTACCGCCGTAGAGGACGACGCTCTTATCGACGACGAGGCTCAGTCCTTTCGTCTTGGCGACATCGCTGACGGCTGTATCCACTTTATCTTTGATGCCCTTGAAGATTTCCTGGCGTTTCGTATTCAGTTCACCCTGCATTTTCTGGAAGAGCTGCTGTTTCTGCTGATCATCCATACCAGCCGACTGCTGTTCGAACTGTTTCTGCATATCTTCACCGGCCTGCTGGATCTGTTTCTGTGCTTCTACAGCGTCCTGATTATCCGGCGTGATGATCTTGCTCGTATCGACGACGCCGATGTTGCTCGACGGAGCAGCGTTGACCGGGTTGCCCGTCTGCATGATGGCCAGGCCGGCGACACTGAAGACGAAGATCGCTGCGATAACAGCCGAAAAAATCTTGATATTGCGTTTCTTACCCATTTCAGACATCATAATAAAACATTCTCCTTTTTATTACAAATAACCGATAATCCGGAGCCAAGCATCATGGTCGGACACGATATATTCCAAACCGACATAATCATCGACGCGATAGTGGAGGCCGACTTCTGAATCATCATGCGTCAGGTCCCGGTCCAGGCGCAGGGCCCAGCGTCCGCCTAACGGCTGGCGCAGCCAGAGATGCTGACTGTCATCGAGGCTTTCGAACTGATAGCCTGTTTCTGTGCCGCCCGTAAAGCGGTAGAACCAGCCGGGGATGAAGTTCCAGTCCAGCGACGACGGCATGAATTTGACCTCGCCGTAGACTTCGTGATGGCTGCCGATTTTACGGCCCAGATGGGCCATGAGGACCGTGCTCTCATCGTCATCGTCTTTACGTCCGGCGTCGATATAGGCACCGCCGCGGATGTCATAAAAAGCCGTCTGCGGTTGGATGCGGATGGCCGTATCTTCGCCGATAGCAAGAGACGGCAGTACATGCAAACCGTAATGGTTGACGACCCACTGGCGCTGGACGTCTGTCTGCAGCGAGGCGGCGATATCCCGCTGATGGCGCTGCACAAAAGCCACGGGCAGGCCGTCCAGACCGGCATAGGTCTTTTCCAGGTTGCGGCGGGCGCTGAGGAAGAGGACTTTCGGTACGTCATCGCCTTTGACGGCGACGCGGACATTGCGCACGACGGGCAATTTAGGCAGCATATAGACCGTAACGTCCGTTTCCGGACCGCCATGGATGACGATGTGCGGATAGAATTCCGGCACCCGTGCTTCCAGTTCATCTTCGAGGACGGATTTCACAGCACCGTTGGCCCAGTCCAGGGCATCGACGGGCAGGCCTGTGAGCAGGCTCTGCGCCAGTTTATCCGCCTCGGCGAGGTCGCTGCGGACCAGTTCCTGGCCCATAGCCGGCAGGGCGCCGTAATCGACGCGGAAGCGGACGCTGCGGATCGTGTCGCCCCAGGGGCGGATGCGCACGTCCAGTTCCGTCCGGCTGCCCGGCGTGATGGCAATGGATTCGACAGTATAGCCAATGAGGACGCGGTTGATGATATCGTTGACGGTTCGCTCGTATTCCCCGCTGCGGCCGGCGATTTCATCGCTGTCCTTGGCGAGGAAGACGTGGTTCCCTACAGTTTGGATGCTCGCAGCGATCCGTTTTTCCACGAGCGGCGGGATCGCCT
>ERZ779697.897-NODE-897-length-12843-cov-3.86964_pt1 | contig 12843 bp, 11 predicted proteins | sample MGYA00511881_ERZ779697 | MGnify/ENA primary metagenome ERZ779697 (study PRJEB29588, sample SAMEA2148105) | human gut metagenome | biome: human gut; feature: human-associated habitat; material: faeces | place: Denmark | collected 2008/2010 ... | reverse complement strand
GAAACTGTCAATGACGAACTCAAAAATATAGCACAAGTGGAACATTCAAGGCATAAGGCCTTTGATAATTTTATCGTTAATCTCTTGAGTGCAATTGCGGCATATTGCTGTTTTCCTAAGAAGCCATGTATCAATGTTACGAGAACTATTGACACACAGCTTGCATTATTCTAAATTCGTCGAACTCACGTTATAATATGTATAAAGCGCGTCTGCACAAAACCTTTACAAATTCAGTCGAGTGTAGTGACTTTACGCAGACACGTGTTTTATTTTATGGTTGTATCGTTTATAGTCTTTGCTGCCTATGGCCTTTCCGTCTATGTTTGTTGTCATTGTTGGCGTGTTACGTTATGTCTGCGGCATATCTTTGACGGCTCATTCTTCCGCCTTATTCTGTTCATTCTCTTTTGCGGCAATGTTTCTTGGGTGATGGTTCAGAATTTCCTCGCGCAGAGTGTGCGTGTCTATGTGTGTATAAATCTCGGTTGTGCCTATGCTCTCGTGTCCGAGCATGCTCTGTATGGCGCGCAGGTCGGCTCCGCCTTCAAGCAGGGCGGTGGCAAAGCTGTGGCGCAGTGTGTGCGGACTTATCGTCTTCTGTATGCCTGCCTCGGCACCCAGCCGCTTTATCATTATCAGAATCATGGTGCGGGTGAGGTGTGCGCCTCGGCGGTTCAGAAAAACGTAGTCTTCTTCGCCCGGCTTTATTTTCATGTGGTTGCGGTCTATGAACCAGAATTTCAGTTGCTTTATGGCGTTTTCGGATATAGGCACAAGGCGCTCCTTTTTGCCCTTGCCGGATATTCGCAGAAACTGCTCGTCAAGATATAGAGCCGACATCTTCAGATTGACGAGTTCGCTTACACGCAGTCCGCAGCTGAACAGCACTTCTATGATTGCCAGATTGCGCTGTCCTTCCCATTTCGTAAGGTCGATAGCCTGTTCAAGGCGGTCTATTTCTTCTGTTGTCAGCACTTCGGGCAGATGGTCGCCAAGGCGTGGCGACTCGAGCAGTTCCGTGGGGTCGTCCTTTATATATCCGTCGAGTTGCAGATATTTATAGAATGATCTCACTCCGCTTAAAATTCTGCACTGTGAGCGTGGCGATATTCCTATGTCGTGTAGTGAGGCTGCAAAACATTGTATGTCGTTTAATTTAGCTTCTTCAGGCCTGATATTGTTGTCCTTCAGAAACTTTAATAGTTTGTTGATGTCAAGAATATATGCCTCAAGCGTGTTTCCCGAGAAGTTACGCTGAAGTTTCATGTAACGGACATATTTGCGTATGATGTTGTTTTGCTCGTTCTTAATCATTGTCGTTATTGTTTATATTTCTCCGGCTTTGTAGTCATTGCTTTGATGTCATTGCCGGCTTTAACCCCAGTCGGTCGTTAAACCGCACATAGCTTTATCTGTTTTATGCGTTCGTTCTTTCATCCCATTTTTTTTCTATTGGCGTCTTATAGTTTGCTTTTTTCTGAATAGCCAGCTATGCCTGCGAAATAGCATAACGAAAATCGGCTCAATATAAAGCAAAAATTCCGACCGAATTATAATACCCGATTGGGCCTTAAAAAATCCGGGGATTGTTACATGCCCCGGATTTCTTTATGTATATGCCGAGTCTGCGTTGTAGTCTCGGCAGAATATTCTTGAGTATTTATTTAATCACTCCGAGTTCCTTGCCCACCTTTATGAAGGCGTTGACAGCCTTGTCGAGATGCTCTTTCTCATGTCCGGCAGACAGCTGTACGCGTATGCGAGCCTGGCCTTTAGGCACTACGGGATAGTAGAATCCTGTTACATATATGCCTTCGTCCTGCATGCGGGCTGCAAAGTCCTGCGACAGTTTTGCGTCATACAGCATAACTGCGCATATAGCGCTCTGCGTAGGCTTGATGTCGAATCCGGCAGCGGTCATCTTGTCGCGGAAATATTCAACGTTCTCCATCAGTTTGGCGTGTAGGGCGTTGCTTTCCTTCAGCATCTTGAACATTTCGATGCTGGCTCCTACGATGGCTGGTGCCAGAGAGTTAGAGAACAGATAAGGTCTTGAGCGCTGGCGCAGCATGTCGATAATTTCCTTTCGGCCTGTGGTGAATCCTCCCATTGCGCCGCCAAACGACTTGCCTAATGTTCCGGTGAATATGTCTATGCGTCCGTAAGCGTTGAATTTTTCAGCCACGCCGTGACCTGTCGGGCCTACAACGCCGGCAGAGTGCGACTCGTCTACCATTACCAGTGCGTCGTATTTCTCGGCAAGTTCGCATATCTTGTCCATCGGGGCAACGTTTCCGTCCATAGAGAACACGCCGTCCGTTGCTATTATGCGGTGGCGCTGTGCCTGTGCTTCCTGCAGGCATCTTTCAAGGTCTGCCATGTCGGCGTTGGCGTAGCGGTATCTCTTAGCCTTGCAGAGACGGACGCCGTCTATTATTGATGCATGGTTGAGCGCGTCAGATATGATGGCGTCCTCTTCGGTGAACAAAGGCTCGAACAGACCTCCGTTGGCATCGAAGCATGCAGCATACAGGATGGTGTCTTCGGTCTTGAAATAATCGGAAATTGCGGCTTCAAGCTCTTTGTGCATGTCTTGTGTTCCGCAAATGAATCTTACTGACGACATTCCGTAACCTCTTTCCTTCATGGCTTTCTCCGCAGCCTCGGCAAGGCGTGTGTTGTCAGAAAGTCCAAGATAGTTGTTGGCGCAAAAGTTGAGCACTTCCTGTCCGTCGCCAACTTTTATTCCGGCTCTCTGCGGAGTTGTTATTATACGCTCGTTCTTGTATAAGCCGGCGGCCTTTATGCCGTCCAGTTCCTTCGTGAGGAACTCTTTCATTTTTCCGTACATAATTCTTAGATTAAGTTTAACATCAATGTTTTCATTTTACAAAGTTCTTGTTTTTTTTTGAAAATAGAGTAAATAATCCGATAAATTTTGTTATAATATAATCTTTTCTTCATATCTTTGCATTATATGTATGCGCCGTTTTGTGTACGGCTGCTGCTTATTGCTGCCTCGGCATGCCGTCCATGTCTGTTGTCTTGGTGTGGCGGCGGTTCGGCAGGTTAACCTTAATTTGATGTTGTGCATGGCCATTTCCGGTGTGGCGTTGCCCTTAGGCAGCCGTTGTTTTGGCTGCCGGTGCGTGTTGCCGTTGTTGTGGCGTGTCCATTGAAGATATTGTGCATGTATCAAGATTAATTGTAAATCTAATATTTATAGTATGAAAAATGTTTTAGTTATTGGCTCTACCGGCCAGATTGGGTCGGAGTTGACAATGAAGTTACGTGGACTTTACAATGGAAATATCGTTGCCGGTTATATTCCCGGAGCAGAGCCTAAGGGCGAACTTCTGGAGTCGGGACCGTCGGCGGTCGTTGATGTTACTAAGCCTGAACAGATAGGCGAGGTGGTGTCTAAATACAAGATTGATACAATATACAATCTTGCTGCCATCCTTTCTGCCGTTGCTGAGGTGAAGCCCCAGCTTGCCTGGACGATAGGCATGGGCGGACTTTTCAACGTGCTCGAGGTGGCGCGCGAGAAACAATGCGCTGTGTTCACTCCAAGTTCGATTGGCTCGTTTGGCGACAACACGCCCAAGGACAAGACTCCGCAGGACACCGTGCGCGACCCAAAGACCATGTACGGCGTTACGAAGGTTTCGGGCGAGCTGCTCAGCAATTATTATAATGTGCGCTTCGGCGTTGACACACGCTCTGTGCGCTTCCCCGGACTTATATCTTACGTTACACCTCCCGGAGGCGGCACAACCGATTATGCAGTAGACATTTATTACTCGGCCGTAAAGGGTGAGGAGTTTGAGTGCCCGATAGCAGCCGGCACATATATGGATATGATGTATATGCCCGACGGACTGCGTGCCGCAATAGAGATTATGGAGGCCGACCCGTCAAAACTGAAGCACCGCAATTCGTTCAACATTGCGTCTATGAGCTTTGAGCCGGAGATTATCTACAACAAGATAAAAGAATATATACCTGACTTCAAGATGGTATATAAGGTAGACCCGCTGCGCCAGGCTATTGCCGAGTCTTGGCCTAATTCTCTTGATGACACATGTGCGCGTGAGGAGTGGGGATGGAAACCCGAGTATGACCTTGACGCCATGACACGCGACATGATCGAGAAACTGAAACAGCGTTTCGGCAAATAATTGCAGACATATATTATAATAGATAAGGCGCGGCAGGCATTTTGCAAGATGCTTGCCGCGCCGTTTTTTTATTTATGATTCTTGCGTTTACCTTATTTTTATTAATTTTGCATCACAATAAACGATATTGCTTATGGCAACACGCATGTTGCCGCTTAAAGTATAAATCCGCGATATATTATGAACATAATGATTATCAACGGCCCCAACCTGAACCTGCTGGGGCGTAGAGAGCCCGAGATTTACGGCAGCAACTCTTTTGAGGCTTATCTTGACGAACTGAGAAAAAAGATGCCAGATGTAAACATCGACTATTATCAGAGCAACATAGAAGGCGAACTTATCAACAAAATGCAGGAAGTGGGCTTCACCTACGACGGCATAGTGCTCAACGCAGGAGCCTACACCCACACGAGCATTGCCCTGCAGGACTGCATACGTTCGCTGAAAGCTCCCGTTGTTGAGGTTCACATCTCTAACGTACACAAGCGCGAGGAGTTTCGCCATAAGTCAATGATTTCGTGCGCCTGCCTTGGCGTCATCTGCGGCTTCGGTCTCGACTCCTACAGACTTGCGATAGAAGGAATAATATTTAATTCATAATTCACAATTCATAATTCATAATTCATAATTGGGAGGAAAGGGGAGGAAATTAAAAATTAAGAATTAAAAATTAAGAAAGCATCCCAATTATGAATTATGAATTATGAATTATGAATTAGAAAAGCGAATTGTGAATTATGAATTCTGAATTAGAAAACTACGTTCTGTCCCACATAGACGCTGAGGGCGACTATCTTTACAGACTGTGGCGTGCCACTAACGTTCACTTGCTGCGCGGACGCATGGCGAGCGGACACCTGCAGGGTAGGCTGCTGAAGATGCTGGTGAGGATGATACGGCCGAAGAATATCCTTGAGGTGGGAACGTTCAGCGGATACAGCGCTATATGCATGGCCGAAGGACTGGAAGAAGGCGGAATGGTGTACACATACGAGATAAACGACGAGCAGGAAGACTTCACGCGCCCGTGGATTGAAAACTCGCCCGTGGCCGACAAGATACGCTTTATCATTGGCGACGCCATAAAGGAGGCACCAAAACTGGGCATAGAGTTCGACATGGCTTTCATCGACGGCGACAAGCGCACATATATCGAGTCTTACGAAATGGCGCTGTCAGTGCTGCGTCCCGGCGGCTTCATCTTTGCCGACAACACTCTGTGGGACGGCCATGTGCTCGAAGTGCCCAAGAGCAGCGACCGCCAGACTGCCGGCATTGAACACTTCAACGACTACGTGATGAACGACACCCGCGTAGAAAAGGTCCTCTTGCCGTTGCGCGACGGACTGACGCTGATACGAAAGAATCCGTGAAGAGGCAAGACCAGGTTTGGCAACTTGAACGCATCCGCCATCATCGACAGATTGAAAAAGAAAAAGTATGTCAGGTACAGCCGCAAGCTGAATTGTCATTACGTTTATATAGATGCCGAATATGCCAACCGGAAAATCTGCATCTTCTGTAAAAGAGGAAGGAAAGGAACATGGAACGCATTCCTTTCCACCAATACCGGACTGAACTTTTTTGAAGCATACCGCATCTATTCCATGCGTTGGGCTATTGAAGTCTGCTTTTCTGAGATGAAAGGACTACTCAAACTCGGGAAGTGCCAATGCCTGAACTTCTCTTCGCAGATAGCAAGCATCAGTCTGACCGTGATGCAGTACAATATCCTTTCTTTCATCAAGCGGTTTGAAGCCTATGAAACCATAGGAGGATTGTTCAACCAAACCATTAATGGAACAATGGAACTGTCCGTAACCGAAAGGATTTGGAATTTGATCTTGTAGATTGTGTCTGCCATTGCGGACTTTTTTTCGGCAGATGAAGAAGAAATCATCCGAATGATTGCTAATGACAACCAAAAAATTGCTATCATCAAAAAGCTATGTCCAAAGAAGAAAACGGCATAAAGCTACTTGCGAAACTTGAAACTATTATACTTATAATGGGACATTGTGTCTGATATGTAACATATTAATAAATGTGAATCGTAATGATTTTTGACTGATATTTACTAATTTTGTTATATGCCTACATTCATATTTGTCTAAATACAATAATCAAGACAATCTTGGTAAAATGGAAATAAGTAACGAATTACTCCAGCCAATTAACTCCAGCTTAATAAGAAAGAGGAGCTGGATAAAGTGCTAGACAAAATGATATTGATTAATTATGAAAGATTTTTGGAAAGCCCTAAAGGTGGTGTTATATTGCCTGTATTTCTCCCCTATGGTAATAGGTTTGCTGATGATTGCTACTGGTAATGGTAGTGATAGTAAGAGTGATAGTGGCTATCACAGCTCTAGGCCCTACAATAGATACCAAAACGAGCAAAGGAGCGAAAGGGAAAGAGCTGAGGAACAAGGGCTGTTACAACAGCAACAGCTTTATCAAAACTCTCAGCAATATCATAATTATCCAGTAGTAACAACTCCTACTAGATCCTCAAGTACTACTCCTGATGATGCTTATAGTGAGGGATACGATGAGGGCTATGAGCAAGGTATAAGAGATGGTGCTAATGGATATAGTCACGGCTATGGATATGATGACTCCAGCAGCTACTATGACTACTATGAGACCAAGTATCAAGAGGGATATGAGGAGGGCTATAATGATGGCTATAGTAGTGGTCAATCAGAGTACGAAGAGGAGCAAGAAGAGGATGAGGATGATTGGTAAAAATAACTAAAATAATAAAGATATGCCTAAGTTCAAGTTGAAAATGCAACAACGATAATGTTGAGAAGAATGGATCGAGTAAGAATAAATATTTTTTCAGAGGAACAGAGAAAGAAAATGTCTTTCCCTGTTGTTCCTCTGTGGAAAATTTGTTTCTTTGCATCCTCCAGATCCCCAACATTCAGTTGCAGTATGAAACATCTAACCATCGAACAAAGGTATAAAATTTCTGCTTATTTGCAAAGCGGAAAGAGTATAAATCAAACAGCTCTTCTCGTAGGAGTCCATCGCAGTACGGTCTGGCGTGAAGTTCATCGTAATGAAGATAAACGTAATGGTTCCTACAGGCCGGAACTTGCCCAAAAGAAGTACAATCTGAGAATGCAGTCCCGTAATCATTATGTGAAGTTTACGGATAATTTAAAAGTTCAGGCGGACATTCTCCTGAAAAAGGATTACAGCCCTGAACAAGTAACTGGATTCATGCGTTCAAGAGGATTGGAAATGGTCTCCCATGAGACTATATATCAATACGTTTGGGAAGACAAGAAGCATGGAGAGAAGAAGTTATACACACATTTAAGAAGACGTGGACGTCACCATAAAAAAGAGGCCCGTTGACCAATGGACGCGGATTCATAAAGAACCGTGTGGATATAGATGAACGACCTGAAATTGTTGATGAGAAAGTGCGCTTCGGTGATTTGGAGATAGATACGATTATCGGTAAAAATCACAAAGGTGCATTATTGACTATAAATGATCGGGTTACAGGGCTGGTCTGGCTAAGGCTGCTTAGCGGAAAGGAAGCCAATACGCTAATGGAAGTAACAGTAAATGCTCTCAAACCTTTTATGCACCAAATACATACTATAACGGCTGACAATGGAAAAGAATTCAGTTTTCATGAAGAAATTGCAAGGAAACTGGAAGTTTTTGTTTACTTTGCAAAACCATACCATTCTTGGGAAAGAGGAGCCAATGAGAATACCAATGGATTGATAAGGCAAAACTTCCCTAAAGGTACGTATTTTGGAGATATAACACAGGAACAGGTAATGCGTGTTCAAAACATCTTGAACTCAAGACCGAGGAAAAGATTAGGTTATATGACTCCTAAAGAAAGATATAAATCATAAACTAACAAAGATTTGGATGCTGTTGCATTATCAGCTTGAATTCAGCTTGCTAATTTAGTAATACAAATATAAACTATTTATTTGATATTGCAAAATGTTTGTGTCTTCATTATTTGATGGAAGTTAATTTTATTAAGATGGTAAGTTCTTAATTCATGTCCATGTTTTTTACTATGTATCATTTATCCGAAAACTCTTTACATTATTTGTGTACCGAGTTTTCTTTGAAATAGAAAATGAACATATAACTGATGTTAAATAATCCTTGCTGAAGTCGTACCTTTATTAACATCTGTTGGCTTTACGCTCACTTTTTAGCCTTAAAAATGGCAATTTCTGATGGTAAAATGGCTTGTTTCATTAAATAAATGGGCTTGTTGGCAATCGTAAATGGCCCACTTTTGTATGGTAAACGGCCGAGTAATATTTTTTAACTCTTTACGTTTCTTTACCCGAAATGTGTAAGTGGTTGTATTTCAGGGAATTGCGCTAAATGAGCATTTTGAGCAATTTTGTTGCCCGAAGGCAATGCTGTGAACAGCATAGCTATTCTGAGAGCGTCAAAATAAAAAAGTTTTCTGTTCTTAGACTGTATTCTGTTGTTAATTTTTAGAATATGTATGCGATGTTTTTTGTACTTATGTCGTTGCGGATAACGATGGTAACTGATGATTCAAGGGTGATGGTGAGTACATATTGTGCCTATTGTACATTGTGGCTGCATTGGTGGTATAACAAGCGGGCAACAGCATGAATGTTTGTTCAGTGCTGTTGCCCGCTTGTTTATATTGTTTTGTATGTTACGCATTGTCCGTATGTGATGGCTGTGATGCCGCCATCATGCCGGACAATGGGGGATGTCTGCCGGCTAATGATCAGAAGTCAAGCTCCTTGCCGCGGTAGAAGTCGATGAGGCTTGTGTCGTAGACATATTCGTATTTGGCTATCACGAGGTCGCTCTCAGCCTTCAGCCAGTTGTTCTTTGCCTCGTTAAACTCGGTGATGTTGGCCTTGCCGTATTCATATTTTGCCGACATGAGGTCGAAGGCAGCCTTGTTGCTGCGGCTTGCCTCCATGCTGCTTTCGTATTTTGCGCGTGCGGCAATGGTGTTATAGTAGGCCTGCTGTATCTCTTTGTATAAGGTCTTCTTAACGTTGTCGAGCTGCAGCTGCTGGGTTTCGCGTTGAAGTTTGGCCGAGCGTATGCTGTTGCGTGTGGCGAAGCGGTTGAATATCGGCACGTTGAGGCTCAGACCTATATATTGGCTGAAGTTGTTGCGCAGCTGTCGGCCGAAGCTCTCGGCGTTGAATCCGCTCGTCTTGTAATAATTAGAGCCTATGCCGGCGTTAAACGACAGCGTGGGCAACAGGGCGCTTTGAGCTATCTTGATGTTCATTTCGCTGCCTTTAAGACGATAAAGTTCGGCCTTTATCTCGGGCTTAAAGGTTATAGCCTCCTGATAAATCTCGTCGGGCGAAGGTGGAACTGCCCCGGCCGACGGATCTATCACGCCGGCATTGGGACGAATTATGGCGAAACCCTCTGGTGAGGGCAGTTCCAGCAGTTGTGTAAGGGCAAGCACGGCCAGCCGGCAGTCGTTGTCGGCCTGTGTGTAGGTCAGACGGCTTTGTGCCAGCGTAGCCTCCTGTTGTGCCACGTCAACGCCGCTTGCCTTGCCGTTGCGGTACATCTCCTTGAGTCTGACCACCTGCAATGAGTCGATGGATATCTGTCTTTGTGCAACATCGCACATCTCCATGTCGTAGAGAATCTGCACGTATGCCTGTGCCACCTGCACGCTTATGTCGTTGCGCGCCTTTTCCATGTCGGCCGTGGCGGCCTCAAGGTTCAGCTTGTTAAGTTCTATTGTGCGCGGAATCTTCAGTCCGCTGAACAGCGGAACGCTTGTGCCAAGCGAGAACGACGTGCTGCTGGTGTTGGTGTTAGAGTAGGTGTTCTCGGATGTAAGACCACGTCCGAACGACCAGTTTTGCGATGCCGAGCCGTTGAGGTCGGGCAGGCGGCTGTTCTTTGCCGTGCTGAGGTCAATCTCGCGCTGCTGCCTTGTAACATCCTGTTGCTTTACTGTGATGTTGTGTTCAAGGGCATAGCTTATGCACTGGCGCAGCGACCAGGTCTGCGCGGCCTGCTCTGTCTGTGCCCCTGCTGCCGTAACGGCCATGAGGGCTATTGAGGTTATTATTGCTTTCATATCAAATGGCTTTAACGTTAGTATTATTCATCTGAGCCGTTGTCGGCAACCTTCTTCGGTCCGCGCACACGGTCTTTGGTCGACAGTCCGCTCTTTATCTGTATGTTCACGCCGTCGCTAAGTCCTGTGGTAACCTTTCTGCGCTCATAAGTCTTGTTCTCGCCGCTGCCTTTCACGATATAGACAAATGTGTCTGAGCCGCTGAACTCAATGGCACTTTCGGGCACGGTGAGCACATTCTTCGCGCTCGACAATACAATCTCGGCATTGGCGCTGTAGCCCGAACGTATCTTGTTGCCCTCGGGAACATGTACGGCTGCCTTTATCTCAAACTGGTTGGCGCCGTTGTTCTCAGTTGCCTTTGGTGATATGTATTCAAGCTGAGCGTTGAACTTCAGGTCTTGCAGCGCGCCGATGGTAATCTTCATCTCCATTCCGGTTACGAGCTGTCCGACTTCAGTTTCGTCTATGTTGCCTTTAAATATAAGATTGTTCATGTCGGCAACAGATGCTATGGTGGTTCCGTCGTTGAATGTGTTGCTCAGGATTACCGAGTTACCCACCTTTACAGGAATGTCGAGAATAAGACCGCTGATGGTTGAACGTATGAGCGTGCTGCTTGCGCTGGCATTGCTGCGCGACACACCGTCGCGTACAACCTCAAGGGCGTCGATGGCAGCCGACTTTTCCTCCTTTGCTTGGTTGAGTGTCTGACGTATCTTGTCGTATTCGTCGGCACTTACGAGCTGCTTGTCGTAGAGAGCCTTCTCGCGCTTAAAGTCAACTTCAGCCTGCTTCAGGTTGATTTCGGCAAGGCGAACGCGGCTTTCGGCAGAGCTTAGCTGCCCCATGTCGGGTATTACCTTAACCTTGGCTATCACCTCGCCGGCCTTTACCATGTCGCCGGCCTCCTTGTATATTTCGGTTATGATGCCGCTTATCTGCGGTTTTACCTCAACTTCGTCGCGAGGCTCAATCTTTCCCGTTATCACGGTTGTCTTGTAGATGTCAGTAACCTTTGGTGTAAACTCGTCGTAAGTCAGCGGCTGAGGCTGCGACTTCTTGTAAAGGAACACGAATGTTCCGATGAATATCAGAACGATAAGTGCTGCAACGATGAACTTAAAATACTTTTTCATGTTCAGTATGGTTTTAAATTGTTTATTTCTTTTGGATATGTTTATTTCTTTCGGGTAGTGATTAATGTCTGATGTGTCATGCTGCCATGCTTATTCATCTCTCATGGCGTCAACCGGCTTGATGCTCATTGCCCTTGCAGCCGGAGCCAGTCCGGCCAGAACACCGAGGATGCTTATCAGCACAATGGCGCCTATGGCGGTCCAGAACTTAACCTGGAAGTGAGCGGCTACAATGCCGTCGGACGTGTTGCCCAGTTCGAGCATCTCGAGGATAATCACCGAGAAGAGTATTCCGCTCATGCCCGCCACGGCCGTAAGTATGACGCTCTCGGTTATTATCTGTCCGAGAATGTCGCGCGGCGTGGCTCCTATGGCTCGCCGTATGCCTATCTCTGTGGTGCGTTCGCGCACTGTAACCATCATGATGTTGCTCACGCCTATGGCTCCTGCCAGCAGCGTGCCTATGCCGACGAGCAGAATTAGGAAGTTAACGCCGCTGAAAAGATTGTCGAGCATGCCGAACATCACTTCGGTGTTGAACACCATGATGCCTTTTTCGTCAGACGGGTCAATCTGATGCGCGTGAGCAACCACGCTCCTCATCTTGTCGGATATGTTGCTCATGGTTATGCCGGGCTTAGCCGTTACGCATATCATGTGGACGCTGTCGCCGAGGTTGTAAGCCTTCTGCATCAGTGTCAGCGGCACAACGACCGACTCTTCGGCGCGTCCGTTGATGTTCATGTTGCCCGAACTATAGTCGACGCCTACCACGTCATAATAAATCTTGTCAACGCATATCATCTTTCCGCAAGGGTCGCCGCCGCCCGGAAACAAGTCTTTATACACTTTCTTTCCGATAACGCACACCTTTCGGTTCTGCTTTATGTCCATGTCGTTAAGATAACGGCCATAGTACATCTTGGGCGTTTCCACATCCTGATAGTTAGGCAGCAGGCCCTTCATTGAGCACGACGACTTCTTGTCGCTGAATGTGGCGGTGCCGCCCCAGTGAGAAAGCACCGGAGCAACCACTTCAAGCTCAGGCACTTGCTGTTTCAGGCGTTCCACGTCTTTATAAACCATGCTCCACTGTCGTCCCTTGCGGAATCCGGCATAAGGCTTGGTTGTGGGCTGTGCCCATATTATGGCTGAGTTAGTGGCAAAGCCTTCAAAGGTTCTTTGCAGCAGTTCCTTCAGTCCCTGTCCGCCTCCGAGGAGCGACACAAGCATGAACACACCCCAGAACACGCCGAATCCGGTAAGGAAACTGCGGCTCTTGTTTCTCGTTAGTGTGTCGAGAATCTCACGGTAACGGTCTATGTCAAATCTCATAGCTTTCTAATTAAGAATTATAAATTAAGGTGAGTTCTATCAATTCAATTTATCCTCTTGTATCAGACAGCAGAACTCTTTA
>ERZ779697.893-NODE-893-length-12870-cov-2.57206_pt1 | contig 12870 bp, 9 predicted proteins | sample MGYA00511881_ERZ779697 | MGnify/ENA primary metagenome ERZ779697 (study PRJEB29588, sample SAMEA2148105) | human gut metagenome | biome: human gut; feature: human-associated habitat; material: faeces | place: Denmark | collected 2008/2010 ... | reverse complement strand
CCCCCCCCCGCCCGCCGCGCACCACGCCGTTTCCGGCGGCCAAGACAGGCCGCTGAGCCCCCCTGTCGGCGCACGGGGCAAGACCGCCCGGAGTGACCGTTTTTCCGGTCGGGACGACGGAAAATCCTGTCGGCGTCCCCGAATTTCTGCGCAGCCGGTCAGAAAGCGCCGCCACGGTGGGGGATACTTCCTAACGCCCCGCCGCCCCTCACCGGACAGCCCGCAGACCACATGCCCGCCGCTCCCGAAAGGGCTATGCCGCTGATGCATATACGCAGTGCCTTGCCATGACACCCGGCCAGAGCAAACAAATGTCAGAAAAAAGCACTACCTTTGCCCCCACGCCGCGCCAAAGGCCCCTGCGGGCCGAACGGACGGCGGATGGAGGCATTTACGCGCACTGGCTTCTGGTCGTCAAACTTCGCAACCTTGAACCTCATCCTGAAAGCCGACGCAGTGGAAAACTTTTTCTTTTGTTTGGCGCTATTAAGTATTTTCCTTAATTTTGCTTCGGCTGTACCGATGGACCTTGCCACCTCAGGGCTGATGGTGTCCAAGACCCGTTGCGGGCGGCCGGACGGCCGGCGCGACAAGCAAACCAAGCGTTCAATTTTTTCACGGCCTGTGCTCGGGTGTGGCACGCTGCCGGCCGAACTTTGCCCGCAAATGCAAGCGGAAGCAAACGCCGCGAAACGAAAAATGAATACTGCATCATGAAAAACGAACAGCCAACCCCTCACGCCGGGAAAACGCCCCGCCGCCCCGCACACCTGCTCACACTGGGCGAAAACTAGTGGGGCATCGCCGCCCGCGCCACGGCAGAGAAACAACTACGCCTATCCAATAAAACATCGCACCTATGGAAATAAACGACGAGTTCATCGCGATCCCCGACGCCGCACCGGTCAAGGATAGCACACCGCACAATGAAAGCAACGCCACCAATGGGACGGCCGAAGCCATCGAACGCTTCTTCACGGTCCTGGCCGAACGGCAGAACGGACGGGAAAACGACCTCTCAGACCTGACGTGGGCCATGTGCCAGGCGTCCGACGCCTTCAAGGCGGCCTTTGTCCGCTTTTTCTTCCCCACACTCGCCCCCGACACCGTGGAAAGCATCGACCGCGAGGTGGCCACGGACGGCGCCCGCCCCGACTTCGCACTCACCTGCAAGGACGGCACGCAGTATCTCGTGGAGGTGAAAATCTGGAACCGCAACCAGCATTTCGGACAGTATGAAGAGGCATTCGGCATCCCCAGCGAGCGCCTCGGTTACATCGTGAACTATGCGCTCCACGTCGAAGGCTACACCGTGCATACGTTGGAGGTGTTCTACAAATACCTGGCCGACAAAGCGCCCGCAGACGAACGTGACGTCTGGGCAGGCTACCGCGCTTACGTCAAAACGACGTGCTGGATTTTTGACCGCACCACGCCCATCCGGCCCCACGACGAAGATTTCGAGGACGCTTTCACGCAGCTCATCGCCCGCGCCATCTCGAGGGTCAGCGACGAGAAGGTCGAGTGCGAACTTTACGGCAACCGCTCGCGTAACCTCATCACCGGCGACAACATCGGTCGTGAATTCCATTTCCGCCGGACAGACGGCACAGTGGGTGACACGCGGGGCTCGTTCGTCGTCTACGATTACGACAAGGACATGCCGGCCGTCTATATCGATTTCAAAAGTCACGACAATTGGGGAGGACCATTCACCCGCCACTTCGACACGGACAAAAAAGCCGCCACACTCAACCGCGACCACGTCAATGCGTACTGGGAGGGCGGTGCGCTCTGGGTGGAGCTCGACCCAGCCGAGTTCTTCGCCTGCCCCACGATTGAGGGCCAAGAAGAAATCCTCCGCCGCTTCCTGCGCGACGTCGTCACCACGCTGGTCGACGCGTAGCCAGGCCCCATCCGAAAACCGTCAGAAGCCGCCCTCGGCATCGAGGGAAACCTTATAAAAAACCAACACAATGCCTCAAATGATTAATCGCGGACAGGAACTCATCCGCATCTGTCCGAAGGACGCCAAAAAGATTGAATACTCCACGAATGGCGGCCGCGCATGGATGATTCGCTGCCAAGGGACGTCCACTCGCGACAAATTCACAGACTTGATGGACAACGGGAAAGAAATCCTCGGCCAAACGGACAACGGAAAGCTCTTCTACTCCACCAACGAAGGGCGCTCGTGGATAAGAAGGCGCTAACCCTCGGCCCTATGTTCTGCGGGGAAGCCGCTACTCAGCGGTTTCCCCGCACTGTGTCCGGCGGACGCATTCACCGCCACCGCAAAGTGCCACAATGCCTCTCCTCCGAAAACCACGCACCGGACGGCGGAAAATCCTGTCCGGTTGACAGGATTTTCTGGCATGGTGATAGTTTTTCCGGTCTGGGCGATGTTTTTTCTTAGTAGCCGACTGGTTTTTTATGGCTGGGCGGCGGGGTTTCCTGTCGTCGCAGCAGCCAATTGGTCCCACCCTCACCCCACGGACGGGCAAAGCCGGAGAAATCTCTCTCGCGCTTGTGCTTTGTTTTGGCACACCGCTGCGCTACCTTTGCAGCACAACTCAAAACCCAAACGCTATGGTCAAAGATTTGTTCAACAAGTACATCTGGCTGGTCGACACGATCTACCGCTCGAGGAGCATCACCTTCGAAGAAATCAACGAACGCTGGCAACGCTCGAGCCTGAGCGAGGGCGAGCCGCTGTCCCGCCGCACCTTCCACAACTGGCGCAGCGCCATAGAGCAGGTGTTCGACATCAACATCGGCTGCAGCCGCAAAGGTGGTTACCGCTATTACATTGAACATGCCGACGACATGGAGCGCGGTGGCGTCCGCAACTGGTTGCTCAACACCTTTGCGGTGAACAACCTCATCAACGAGAGCCACCACCTGAAACGGCGCATCCTCTTCGAGCAAATCCCCTCGGGACGGAAACACCTGACGCCCATCATCGAAGCCATGCGCGACAGTCTGGAACTGCGCATCAACTACCAAGGCTTCTGGGCCGACGAGCCGTCGGCCTACACCTTGCGGCCTTACTGCGTCAAAGTGTTCCGCCAACGGTGGTACGTGCTGGGCTATTGCCTCGAACGCGACGCCCTTCGCATCTTTGCGCTCGACCGCATCCACGGCCTGCAGGCCACGCACGCCAAGTTCAAATATCCCAAGGACTTCAATCCAGAGGCCTACTTTGCCGACAGTTTTGGTATCACCGTGGGCGGTGAAGAACCCGAAATGATTGAGCTCAAAGTCTACTCATCGCACCGCGATTACATTCGGGCGCTGCCGCTGCACACATCTCAGCATGAGGTGGAAACTGCGGACGACTATTCGGTCTTTGCCTACTTCATGCGTCCCACGCTCGACTTCATGCAGGAAATCCTGTCGCGTGGAGCAGAGGTGGAGGTGCTCCGTCCAGCTGCGCTGCGCGAAGCCATCGGCAGCGAAATCATGGAAATGGAAAGGCTCTACAATCCTCTACAAAACGACATGTAAAAGCTGGTGGTCTGACGATGTCTCATGAAAAACCAATGCGGTCAAAAGCATGGATTCATTATTGCGGAATACTTCACGACTTCTTCCGCTAAAAAGCTAAAAAGACAAAAGGGAGATATAAAACAAAAATTGATTGTCTCACGACAACCAATCTTTACTAACCTTAAAATCTAATACCATGAAAAACAGTGCAAATGTACCCGTTATTTGGATATCAGACAAGTGTAAGGATGACTTTATCTCTTCCTTTAATCTTTTTTATTGAAGTTAGTCTCGTTTTGATAAGTAGAAAGCTCAAAACGCCGTCTAACTCTCTGTCCTAACCATATTATCAATATCAATGATAACTGCCTCGCTTGCGATTGTTCGAAAATCCTGCGGTTTTCCGGCCGTCATTCCACCCATTTACACTATCTTTGCCCTAAAAATAAGGCCATCAAACATTTCCGAAAAATAATGCAGTGCCTCGTAGCCGTCGTCATAGGCGTCTACGTCGTGATGTACACCTTGTTCAACCTTCCGCCCTGCCGTGCTTATTTGACTGACGTGGCTGCGCGGACGTTGAGCGAGAAACTGAATACGCACGTCAGTATTGAAGACCTCGAAATCGGGCTTTTCAATCGGGTGATGCTTCACAACGTACGCATCGACGACCAGCAGGGACGTCCCATGCTGAGTGGACGACTTCTCTCTGCCAAAATCAACCTTTGGGCCATCCTGATAGAAGGGCGCATTGCACTCCACACCATCTCCCTGCTCGATCTCGACGTGCGGCTTAGACAGGACGCAAAAGACGCGCCGGCAAACTTCCAATTCGTACTTGACGCGTTCAAAAGCAAAAAAACAGACAAAAAGTCTCCACTCGACCTGCGCATCAATTCCCTCATCGTCCGCCGGACGCACGTCAACTGGACACGCAGCTTTATTCCGGAAAAAAGTTCAACAATCGATCTTAACCATTTAGATATAAAAAACTTAGACGCAAGTATAAGCCTAAAAGTACTAACGGAGGATAGCCTGAATCTGCGCGTGCGTCACCTTAGTCTCAACGAGCGTAGCGGACTGAAAATCAAACGTTTGGCGATGCGTCTGGCTGCAAATCGCCGGGAAGGATACATAGCCAGTTTCATCCTCGACATGCCCAACAGCCACCTAACACAGGAGAAACTAAGGTTCCAATACGACACAAAGCGATTCCTGCACTCCCTCAATGTTAAAGGTACTTTACAGCAAAGCTTTCTTTCCCTCTCAGACTTAACGTTTTTAGTCACGCAGAAGGACATCAATGATAATCTGACGTTCACGCTGTCATCACGCTTCGACCTTCGTTCATCTCGCTGGTTGTTCAAGGACATGCGACTGGAAAGCACTGACGGCGAATTCGGTCTCCTGGCCGATGTAACCCTGCAACGCGAAGCACGCAAACGCATCGATGCCACCCTACACAAGCTTCAAGTCACTCCCGGCTTTGCCCAAAGCATGACAAACCGCTTCACGTCGCGCAAACTGCCTAAATTCTTAGAACGTTTAGGCCTCGTCTATGCGTCCGGACAACTGGGTTATGAGAAAAAAACACTAGATTTCACCGGGAAAATAGCAACAGCCGCAGGCGAGATAAACGGACGCGGCGTCTATGCCAACAATCATTTCGAGGCACACCTTCGCACCGACGATTTTGATTTGGGGAAGGTCATGGCCGACACGACACGCTTTGGCCTGCTCTCTGCCGAGCTTTCGGCCAGAGGAGAAAGACGCGACCAAGCAACATTCAAGACCAGCATCAAGCACTTCCGTTTCGAACGCCACAACTATTCCAATGTGAAGGCCGAAGGGGCATGGGACGGCCGACGTCTAAGCGCCACTCTCAGTTCTGACGACCCGGACCTGCGTCTAAAGGCAAGCGGTTCGGTCTCACTCCCCCATCCGCTCGACGGCATCAATATCCGAGCAGACGTCTCTGCCCTCTCGCCACATGCCCTCGGATGGACACAGCGCTACCCTTCGACCACATTCTCCGGCCACCTCACTGCGAATGTGAGCGGCGCGTCGTGGACAAATGCAGAAGGGCAGATGCGCCTCGAAAGTTTCAGGATGGCCACGGCTGACACCACATGCCTCCTCGACACGCTGTCTCTTGATATAGGGCGGGATACACAAGGGCATTATGTCCGTCTGCGTAGTGATTTCGCCACAGCCGACTACCATGGCCGCCGACCACTTGTTGAGAGCCTTCCGCACGTGGCCAGTTTCCTGCGCCCCTACCTGCCTACTCCCCTGTCGTCCCCGGCCGACGTGTTCCGGCCCGCATCGGCCGGAACCTTCCGCGTACATGTGGACAACACCCGTCTTATCGAGCGCCTGGCCGACATGCCCGTTACACTCACGGCCCCACTCACGGCCGAGGGCTACTGGACCGACGCCAAATCTTTTTCTCTGTCAGCTACGACCGAAGGAATACGCATCGGCGAAACTGCGGTAGACGACATCAAAATTTTCGGACGAGGTGACGGACGGAAAGCACACGCCGTCGTCCAAGCCTCGAAGCCCATGAAGAACACAGACATCCGGACGTCGGTGGAACTCACAGCCAGCGATGACCACCTCCACGCAGACCTTACTTGGGCCGACAGCGACCGGCAAGCATACCGCGGCGACGTCCACCTGTCGGCCGACTTCACCCGTTTCACGACCGAAAAGAAAGAAGTTGGGGTCAACATGCTCCCCGGTCGTGTCTATATCAACGATACGCTTTGGAACGTCGGACGTGGACGGCTTGACTGGTCCGACCGACGCCTGCACATCGACAATTTCAGTCTGAGCCACGGGACGCAACAGCTCAGCCTCGCCGGAAGCCTCGAACGTGGGTCGGGCGACACGTTAGCCGCCAACTTGAAGGACATCGAGATAGGATACATCATGGACCTCATCAACTTCCATGCCGTAGATTTCGCCGGACGGGCCACTGGGCACGTCGTGCTCACCAACTCCATCGACGACCCGCACATATCCGCCCGTCTCGACATTGCAGATTTTCTCTTCAACCAAGCGTCTATGGGCTCATTGGCTGTCGAAGCCTCTTGGAACCGAAACGAAAACCAAGTGGATCTGGCCGCCATCATGGCTGAACCCGGACTGAGCCAGACTTACATCAATGGATTCATCTCGCCACGCCTCAAAGGGTTAGACCTCAAGTTCCGGACACAGGGCACCAACCTGCAATTCATTAACCGCTACCTCGAAGGTATCTTCTCTGATGTCACAGGGCGTGCCAGCGGTCACCTACGCCTTCACGGCCCCTTCAAGGCACTCGATCTCGAAGGGCAGCAAGCCGTCCACATGGAGTGCCATGTAGTCCCGACCGGTGCGGACTACACCATAGAGAGCGACTCGGTCGTCATCACCCCAGGCTGTTTCGCCATCCACGACATCCGCCTTGCCGATGCCATGGGTGGGCAAGGCTCCGGACATGGTGAACTGCGCCACCAAAACCTACGCGAGCTGACCTACGATTTCAATCTCCGGGCACGCAACCTCCTGGCCTACGACCGCCCTAAGGAACTCGATATGCCGTTTTTCGCCACAGCTCGCGTCACAGGCAACCTGCGTATGGAAGGGCGGCCGGGGTCATTCGATGCCGACATTGACATCCGCCCCGAGCGGGGCACACAGCTAACCTACATTCTCGACCGTCCGGAGACGACAAACAGCAGCCAGTTCATCACTTTCCGCGACCGTAGTCTGGTCGCCTCAACAAAGGGAGGGACAAAGCTCCCCCCAATGACGCAGCCCATGCCGACTGCAACAGATATCCGCCTCAATTTCCTTATCGACATGAACCCTGAGGCTAACGTGCGCGTGCTCATGGACGAAGATGCGGGCGATGCCATCGACCTTGCGGGGCAAGGCGCCATCCGTGCCTCGTTCTACAACAAAGGCGACTTCCAGCTCTTCGGCACGTACAGCGTCGATCACGGCACGTACAAGCTCAGCCTGCAAGACGTCATCCGCAAAGAGTTCACCATCCAGCCCGGTAGTTCCATCACTTTCACAGGCGACCCTGGCAACAGCGACCTCGACCTGCAAGCCGTCTATACTGTCAATTCGGCCTCGCTCGCCGACTTGAATATCGGATCGAACTTCACCAACAGTACCGTCCGTGTCAACTGCCTGCTCAATGTCGGCGGGAAAGTCAGTTCGCCCCAACTGTCCTTCGACCTAGACTTGCCAACAGTCAACGCCGACGAAAAACAGATGGTGCGCAACATCATCAGCACAGAGGAGGACATGAACATGCAAATCCTCTACCTCCTCGGTGTAGGGCGCTTTTACACGTACGACTACGGATCGACGGCCACTGCCTCAACCCAAAGCCAGTCATCCGTGGCCATGAAGTCATTCCTGTCAAACACCCTGACAGGACAGCTCAACAATATCATCTCGAACGCAATCGGCCCGTCGAACTGGTCGTTCGGCACCAACCTCGCTACCGGAGAAGTGGGATGGAGCGACATGGAAGTCGAAGGCCTGCTCAGCGGCCGGCTACTCAACAACCGCTTACTCATCAACGGCAACTTCGGCTATCGGGACAGGGCTGCCTACTCCACCGGTTTCGTCGGTGACTTCGACATACAGTGGCTCCTCACTCCTTCCGGAAGCGTGAGCCTCAAAGCATACAGTGAATCCAATGACCGCTATTTCACCAAATCATCGCTCTCTACACAAGGTATCGGCCTAATCCTAAAACGCGACTTCACCCGCTTTGGCGACATGTTCCGCTGGCTCCGTCGCAGCTCCGGAAACGAAGCCAAGACCACCTCTCCGGATAAGGAATGACACCTCTGTCAAACGGAAGCCTTTTCCATGCTACCCACTTCTCCTCATATCTGACCGTACATATGTATCGTGTACATGGCAGATACGCGAATCTCACTAATCCGCAACCCGTTGACTTGCGTACAGACCTCTTCCAATCCGTACATATCAGACAAACAATACATACATATTCTATCTGTTACGACGATTTGAACTATAAATCCTTCCGCTATACTTTTGCGTCCGTACATACCTCACATCGACGGCGGCAAATGCGTTCGTAGTCCGGACGTCCCACTGGCCTCGCCATGCATGCAAGAGAAAAAATTAAGCAAGAAACATAAAAGGAATAAGAGAGTAAAGAACCGACCCCACATGAGAAGATAATTCGAGCCTTTCTTAAATTAATAGGTTCAGGAAAACCGACCAAGTTACCACCCTTGACGTCAGGAGAGTGTATTCACCCCCCAAATGCAGCAAGGGGAGCCGCCCATATAAAAACAGCTCCCCTTTGTCTCTCTGTTATCGCGTTCTCTCGCTCTATCCTACCGTTTGCGCCTGAAAAAGCGCGTTAGGCGGAGGCGGCGCATCACTTTGATGCCAAACATCGCCCCGTCGTAGATCGCGATAGCACGCTCGATGTTCCCCATCCATTTTCCAGCACGCCCTTCGACGGCTGCCGCAGGTGCGAATATCCCTTTCGCCTTGTCGTTCATACGCACACGGCTTTCGTGCAGTTCTGCAAGCACTTGCGCCTTTGCGACCACGATGGCTTCGAGGGAATTTAGTGCGGGTTCTGGTTTAGCGGTGTTCATGGACATGATGGTCAGTTTTTTCCGGTCCTACAAAAAGTTTAGCCACGAACGAGGCTATCGGATTAACAATAAGCCGTTTGCGCTGGGCGTAGACCACGAAAGCCACCACCACCCAGACGGTACACACCACGGCATAGGCCGCAGCCTCACTGCCCAGATACGTCTGCAAAACAGACACGCACAAGTAAGAGAGGAACAAGACAACGATGCCGCCTAGCAAAAAGAGAATGGCACTCAACGCCATGGTCGCCAACAACACCGTCAGTTTCTCAGCTATATCCAGTTGGGCATAACGCTTTTGAAGCTTCACGTAGGCTATGACCTCACGTGTCAACTCCTGCAAGCTCTCTATGTTCTTGTTACTGGATAACACAGTCAAACAGATCAGTGAGCGGCAGACAGTTCGTCGGCGATGTCGTCAACGAGATTCTCCATTTCTTTGCTGTTCAGCTTGATGCCGCGTTTGCGGATAGCCTCAGCGATTTTCGTACGGGTATCCTCACCTTTTTCCGGTGCAAACAGAATGCCACAAGCAGCTCCGACGGCTGCACCACCCAAGAAGGCGGCCAAAATGCTCAATCCTTTCATAGTTCTATCGTTTTAATGAATAAATTATGAGTGTACGCGTTCGGTGTACGGCTCAAAGATACGGGTTTAATTTGGAATACGACGCATTTTCACCATACTTTTCCGCTTTCTTGCGAAAATTTCATCTGTTAGCATTAATTAACCGAACCAAGCACGCCATTCCGGCTTAGAATGGTAACTTTGCGCGTGACATCGTATAAACAAACCTGTAATCCACATTATTCCGCACCTAAACAGATGAAAAAGGTTTTATTCTTCGGCGTGGGTCTGTGTTCTGCACTGGCCATGACGTCATGCAAATCAAGTGAAAGCGCTTATAAGAAAGCATACGAAAAAGCCAAGGCCCAGGAAATGGCTGCCGCCAACCAACAGACTGAGGAGCCGACGGCTACGGTCACTCCTGTTACCACGACGGAAACCGTGACCGTAACGCCTGTCACAACTCCCGTCCAAGAAGACCACAGCGATGTGCGCACCATCAGCGGCGGCGTATCGGTTGTCAGTGGAACCGGCCTGCAAGCATACAGCGTAGTAGTGGGTAGCTTCTCGACACAAGCCAACGCCGAGGGCCTGCAAGCCACACTCAAATCACAAGGCTACAATGCTCAGGTCGTCAAGACCAACGAAACCATCAACGGCATCACAGGGTGGTTCCGCGTCATCGCCTCCACCTTTGCGGACAAGGCCTCAGCCGTGCAGTCGCGCGACGCCCTGCGGTCCACATACTCCGACGCATGGCTACTTTACAATAAATAAGCAAATTGAACATCTCCATATCAAGCGGGCAGCGTCCTAAGCGGCGCTACCCGCTTTTTTCATGACACAGCCAGACGTGGCACGGCATTTGTAGTGTAATCAGTCAGAAAATTCAACATAACTGATATGCAAAAAGGTAACATTGGAGTAACGACAGAAAACATCTTCCCTGTCATCAAGAAGTTCTTATACAGCGACCACGAAATCTTCCTGCGCGAGCTCGTCTCGAACGCCGTCGACGCCACGCAGAAGCTCAAAACCTATGCCTCGAAAGGCGACTTCAAGGGCGAGCTGGGCGACCTGACCATCCACGTCAGCCTCGACAAGGACAAGGGCACGCTCACCATCAGCGACCGTGGCCTCGGTATGACAGAAGAGGAAATCGACAAGTACATCAACCAGATTGCATTCTCGGGCGCCAACGACTTCCTCGACAAGTACAAGGACGACGCCAACGCCATCATCGGCCACTTCGGCCTCGGCTTCTACTCCTCATTCATGGTAGCCAAGAAAGTCGAAATCCTCACCAAAAGCTACCGTGACGACGCCCCTGCCGTGCGCTGGACCTGCGACGGTTCGCCGACCTACGAAATCGAACCCGCCGAACGCGACGGACGCGGCACGGACATCATTCTGCACATCGACGACGACTGCAAGGAGTTCCTCGAAAAGGGCAAAATCCAGGAACTGCTGACCAAGTACTGCCGTTTCCTCCCTATCCCCGTTGCCTTCGGCAAGAAGACGGAATGGAAAGACGGTAAGCAGGTCGATACCGATGAAGACAACATCGTCAACGACACCACGCCTCTATGGACGCGCAAACCCGCCGAGCTAAAAGAAGAGGACTACAAGAAATTCTACCGCAACCTCTACCCCATGTCCGACGAGCCCCTCTTCTGGATCCACCTCAACGTGGACTACCCATTCAACCTTACCGGCGTGCTCTACTTCCCCAAAATCAAGAGCAACATTGAGCTGCACCGCAACAAGATCCAGCTCTACTGCAACCAAGTCTACGTGACCGACCAGGTTGAGAACATCGTGCCCGACTTTCTCACCCTGCTCCACGGCGTGATCGACTCGCCCGACATCCCCCTGAACGTCAGCCGCAGCTACCTGCAAAGCGACGCCAACGTCAAGAAGATTTCGACCTACATCACCAAGAAGGTCAGCGACCGCCTCGCCTCCCTGTTCAAGAACGACCGCAAGGACTTCGAGGGCAAGTGGGACGACCTGAAAATCTTCATCCACTACGGCATGCTCACTGAGCAGGACTTCTATGACAAGGCCAAGACGTTCGCCCTGCTGAAAGACGTCGACGGGAAGTATTTCACCTACGACGAATATCGCGACCTCATCAAGGCTACACAGACGGACAAGGACGGCAACCTTGTCTACCTTTATGCCAGCCATCTTGACGAGCAGTACAGCTACATTGAGGCCGCGCGTGCAAAAGGATACAGCGTCCTGCTCATGGACGGCGAACTCGACATCGCCCTCGTCGGGATGCTCGAACAGAAGTTCGAAAAGAGCCGTTTTGCCCGCGTCGACGGTGACACCATCGACCGCCTCATCCTCAAAGAAGACGTGAAGGACAGCGGCCTCGCCGCCGAGGACAGCTCGAACCTCTCCGCCCTCTTCACCACACAGATGCCCAAGCTCGACAAGGTCGAGTTCCACGTCGAAGTGGCGCCCCTGGGCGAGACGGCAGCCCCCGTGCTCATCACGCAGAGCGAATACATGCGCCGCATGAAAGAGATGAGTCGCCTGCAAGCCGGCATGTCGTTCTACGGCGAGATGCCGAGCATGATGAGCGTCGTGCTCAATGCAGACCACCGGTTAGTCAAGCGCGTGCTCGACGACATGAAGGCCCACACCAGCGACGCCCTCGTCCACATCGAGGCCGAGCTCAAAGGCCTCCATGCCCGCCACGCCGCCCTCGAACAGGCGCAGCAGAAGAAAAAGTCCGACGAGATCACGCAGGAAGACCGCGACAACCTGTCCCAGTGCAACAAGGACATCGCCGCCCAGGAGGAGAAGAAGACCCAGGTGCTCTCCGACTACGGCGCCGGGCAGGCCGTGGTGCACCAGCTCATCGACATCGCCCTCTTGCAGAACGGCTTACTCAAAGGCAAAGCCCTCGACCAGTTCCTCAAACGCAGCGTCGAGCTCATCTGAGCCCCCACGCAGCGCAACACCAAAACGCCGGAAGCCCCCGAAAGGAGCCTCCGGCGTTCTTTCGTATATCCCAGAAATCACCTGCCAGACGTAGGGGCGCCACTTGTGACGCCCGCCACACCGCCACAAACCCACGCAATAAACACCCGCATCACCGCCCACCACCGCCGAAAACACCAAACGTAGGGGCGACACTTGTGTCGCCCGGAACACC
>ERZ779697.880-NODE-880-length-12988-cov-2.41259_pt1 | contig 12988 bp, 5 predicted proteins | sample MGYA00511881_ERZ779697 | MGnify/ENA primary metagenome ERZ779697 (study PRJEB29588, sample SAMEA2148105) | human gut metagenome | biome: human gut; feature: human-associated habitat; material: faeces | place: Denmark | collected 2008/2010 ... | reverse complement strand
TCCGGGCAACACCAAACGGTTCGGTCGTTTCTGGCTCTCGGCCACCTTCATCCAAGTCTCCCTTTCCACAAAAGCCGTATCGAAGGCACGCACCAAGATGCCTATTGCTACCAATCCGAGCAACAGCACGATAAAGAAGTAACAGAATAAAATCCGGTTACTCTTAGGAGCTTGTTCTTTTGATCCGATCTCTTCTTCAGCCATCTTTTACTTATACAATTCATACGGCGAATTCTTCGCCGCTTCCAATTCTATACCCTGTTCTTCTATCAACAGTTCAATCTGCGACTGACGGCTGTTGCCTGTCAATTCCGAAGAAATGGACAGCGCCTCGAACCGCACATCGCGCAATTGCTGTTGTAAGCGGTCGATTTCACGCAACCGCTGCATACAGACATATCGGTTACCGATAAATATGAATATCAGTACGACAACAAGCACGATCATCTTCGTATGCCTGACAATGAAATCCTCTTTCAGGATCCCACCCCCCAATATATACAAAAAAGAAAAACGATTCTCCTTCTTCTTTTTCTTCTGTTTCGTTTCCATTGCCATACTTTTTCTGTTGAAAGTTATCAGACTCTATTATCCAACTCCGCAATCCTTAGCTTTGCACTCCGGGAGCGGGGATTCCGTTCGATCTCCTCGTCCGACGGAACAATCACCTTATTGTTTACCAGGCGAAACGGAGATCTTATATTTCCAAAGAAGTCCTGCTCCGCCTTTCCTTCAAAGTTACCCGTCTTCAGGAAGTTCTTCACCAACCTGTCTTCCAACGAATGGTAGGTGATGACAACCAGACGTCCGCCGGGTTTCAACACCTGAAGCGTCTGTTGCAACATCTCACGCAAAGCACGCATTTCATCATTCACCTCGATACGCAAGGCCTGAAATACCTGAGCCAGGAATTTCTTCTCCTTATCTTTTCCCGTAAAGGGCTTTATCACTTCCAAAAAGTCGGCGATCGTTTCTATCTTCTTTATTTCGCGGCTGCGCACCAAGACGGAAGCCAGCTTGCGTGCCACTTTCAATTCTCCGTAAAGGTAGAACAGGTCGGCCAACTGTTCTTCCGTATATGTATTAACAATATCTGCAGCAGTTTGTCCTGCCCGTGTATTCATCCTCATATCCAACGCTCCGTCGAAACGGAAAGAGAACCCGCGATCCTTGTCATCAAAATGATGGGAAGAAACGCCCAAGTCGGCCAACAACCCATCGACCTCACCCGCTACACCATGATAACGCATGAAGTTATATAAGTAACGAAAATTACTGCGGACAAATACAAAACGGGAATCCGCCGGAATGTTTTTCTCCGCATCGGCATCTTGATCAAATCCATAAAGCTCCCCTTCGTCATTCAGCCGGTTCAAGATTTCACGCGAATGCCCTCCACCTCCGAAGGTAACATCGACATACACTCCGGATGGTTGAATGTCCAGTCCTTCCAAACTTTCATGAAGCATTACCGGCACATGATAACAGACTTCTTTTTCTTCCATTTCTTCGCTACTTCATGTTAAACTTTTCCTTAAAATAAGGGCCTGTAGTTGGTTGATTTGCACATACATCACCCTATTGGAGGGTAAAAGTACACATTTCCTAATTTAACCGCCAAGAAATATATGGGAAAAGTAACAAAAAGTTATCAACAGGTCAGAAAAACATTCACATTCTGACACCCCTAAACCCTGTCAGAATCGCGTATTTGGACGATTATACAGGGTTATTTTCAAATATCGCATTCTCCGGAAGATAAGCAGCTCCGACTTCTTCAAATTCCCCCAATCATACCACTCGTATATATGCACAAAAAGCCTCTCCGATATTTCTACCGGAAAGGCTTATTTGTTTTCTGCCCTCTTTTCTCACGAGAAGAGGAGCAATCGATTTATTTAATTAATAAATGCATCGAACTTATTTAACGATAGCCTTAACAGCTTCTTCGCCTTCAACAGCTACTACAACTACACCCTGAGGAGCAGCGATTGTAGCATTGTCAGAAGTGATAACTGTGTTAGCAACTGTCTGGCCTAAGATGTTAGTGATAACAACTTTCTTGCCTTCAGCGTTAGCGATTCTTACAGCACCATTCTGAGCGATTACAGTTACTTCAGATGTTGCAATTTCTTCGTTGTCTGTTGCTAATTGATCATCTTCTTTGTTTTCAACGTTGAAGATCAGGGCACCGTCACCACCAGTCTTAGCGTTAGAGAAATAAGAAGGATTCTTAGTCAAGACAACGCAACCATTCTGGATCTTCAACCAAGAGCCGTTTTCAGGAGCAATCTTTTCACCATCATAGTTGTTTGATTCGAACAAGAATTTGTTAGCATTACCTTCTTCTTCCACATTACCGGCAGCTTCAGGATTCACATAACGGAATGACCAAGTATAATTTTTGTGGTTGACGCCAGTCAACACATTCTTAATCTTGGTTGCACCAGCAGCCACCAAAGAATCATTTACAGCTTGTAATCTTGCAAAATCGATCTTATCATTTGCCAAAGCCTTGAATTCGTCTGTCAAAACCCACAATGTATCAGCCTGTTTGATAGCCTCAACAAAACCTACGCGAACATAACCAGCAGTTACATCTGTGTACGGTTTCTTGTAACCATTAGCAGCAGCAGAATCAGCGAAGCTAACTACATATTTACCTCTTTCAAATGCAGCCTTACCCGGAATAGCATGGATACAGTGGTTAGCATCTACCAAGTTACCATTTTCATCACGGTGAGTTCCGTCTGCTTCCGTACAAGGAATTGTATCTGTACCCGCGAAATCATTATGAGCAACAGAAAGTAGATACTGAGGTTTGATATCACCATTGTCACGGTTGATCACAGCTGTATCGATCTGGAAGGCAAGACCTGTAGCCTTGTTAGCAGTCCACATACCTACATAATTCACATTAGCATCCATCAAACCACCTTCACGATTGTTTTCATCCATCAGATATTCTTTACGAACATTTTCGAAGAATCTCAAACTGTCGCGACCATCTGTTGCACTTTCGCCCAGAGCTGTATTGTTGAAACGACGGTACAAAGGAGCATAACTCTTAGCGATAGCAAATACAGAAGTTCTTGTTTCAGTCATTACTTGTGCACGCAGCAGAGCATCTTCGTCATTATCGACAACACCAGCCTTGTTCACACCCTTATTGTTGATCAAAGCATAGTAACACAGCAAGTCTTCACCCTTTGTAAACTCGTTATTTTCCTTGAAATAGAAAGCAGTAGCAGCATCCACTGTTGCAGGAGTAGTTGTTGCCATAATCTGATGTTCTTTGTTTACATACAAATTACGTCCGTAAGGAGCAGAAACAGTATAAAGACGTCTTTCCAACTGAGCCAATGTCGGGATGTAAGTCTTTGCACTACGAGCATCTACATCATAACCGAATTCAGTAGCTTTAGCAGCCTTAATTGAGAAACGACCAGCATTTTCCGTCAATACGTTCAAAACAGAGTCTTCTGTATTTACGTTCAAATATTTATCGGCGGTATAAGCATGCCAATAATTGAATGTATAACGATTTACATCCAAATCTTGATCTTCCATAAACTTATAACCATTGTGTTTGTCAGCAATAGCTTCAGCAGAAACCGGTTCGAAGACAACTTCAATGCCGTTCAGTTTATACTGACCATCTTTAGAACCTTTTCTCAATTGAGTCTGGAAGTCATTGTCATCAGCAAATTCGCGGTTAGTAATCTGAATCGGAGAAATTTCCGCACGGATAGCAGAGTGATCTTTCTTAATAACGACCCATTGGAATGCGGGAATATGGTTGAAGTTCATATTTTTGATTACATCACCACCAGTGTATTCAGCAATAGAGTCAGCATCGTAGATGTGAACACCATAGTATTCACCAGTCTTCACATTTTTAATCGTGTAAACACCGTCTGCGATACTTGCATAATCAGAATCAACACCGTCCGCATAAGCCAAAAGATTAACATGGTTGTCATCAGGTCTTGTTACATCAGAAGAATAGAATGTGATAACATTCTTGCTTTCATCAACCAACGTACAATGAGACAATACATTATACAGAGGGTTAAAGCTATTATTCTGAACACCATCTTTAAGTTTATCATTCTCAACGGCAGCTCCAGTTTTGCCATCTACGCGAGCTGCGTCATTCAGCATAGTCCAATATGTTACCATATTGCTATTTTTCTTCTTATTTTTCGGAGTTTCGCCAACTTTCAATTCTACAAATTGAGAGAAAGATTCAACAGTTAAAGAATCTGTCAACAAATTTTTCGTAAACTTGAAACGGAATGCATCATCCGGTAAATTAATACCCAATGTATCAATTGTTGCATAACCATTATTTTCTACAACATTACCCTTTGCATCACGTTGCAATGTAGCAGCCGATGTAGCTAATTTATTATACAATTTATAAGTAGCGCCTGTACTTTCGTAGTAAGATGTATCAACACGTAAATAATTATAAGACAATGCTCCTTTATCATCAATCTTATTCAAGACTAAATAAGCTGACTGTCCATTTGTATAGCCATCTTTATGGTTACGCAATACATCATAGTCACCTTTTGGAGAATTTGCTACCAAAGATTGTGCTTGCCATTTTTCAGCAAATACATTATTCGTGTTTGCATCACCAGCAAAAGACAATTGCATGTACTTAACATCATCACCCTTTGTATTCAGATCTTCAGCAGACATTACCCAAGAACCCGGAGTCAAAATCTGCAACTTCATACCGTCCTTCAGATGTTCCTTTGAATCTTTTGCTGCATAAATCACGCTTGTTTTATTATCCACACGGATAACCAAAGTTGAGTCACCATCGTGGAAGTCCATAGAAACAACTTCGGAGGCTTGTAAAGAATTAGAAACATTGTAACGGCTATCATACCATTTCCAATGTGTCAGAGAGCCACCAACTACAGCTGCATTACCTGCAACTGAACTACTTGCCGAACCTTTTTCTACGAGAGCATTCTTCGGATCAAACGAAAATGTAACACCCGTAGCTTTATTCGTCATCGTAAAACGAACGAAACCACCATCGCCACTTACACTGGCTGCAACTGTCCACAATGCAGAATCAATCTTAGCTAAAGAGCCCAGTGAATTTGCAGCGACCTTTTTTAACACAAGTGTACCATCAGCAGCCTCATCAACAGCTACTACATCCGACGCACCATCAACTCCTAATGCATAATACTTCGCCTGACGAATCTCAGACTCATTAGTCGTAAATGCGCTCGGAGAGAACTGCGCAGAAGCTCCAACACTACCGGCCAACAGAACGCCAGCCAAAAGAGTAGAAAACTTTTTGTTCATAATCAAATAATTTAATATTAATACTAAAGTGTAAATAAATCAATCAAATAACACGTACGTCTTCTAAATCTTATAATCAAATACCATTGCGTACGATTTTCTCTTGGCAAAAATACGCATAACTTTTCAACCGACAATCCTTTTCCTTAATATTTTTTCCTTTTCTATATTCTTTCTTATCAACAAGATAAGCTATCCTGTACGAAAATGCTTATTTACGAGACAAACTCTGATATTTATAGAGGAACTACCCCAAAGCCCTACATATCTGAAATTAATGTACATGCGTACATTAAATATATAAACAAAATCGATCTCTACATGATATAACGGAAACAACTGTCATACCTGTATATTATATCACCAATCCTCACACAAGAAACATGATGATATGACGGTCGTTTCTAATTTACCATCGAAGTTCACATATTGGCAGATATGAATCATTTCAGCTTCACCCACCCTTGAAACCTTTTGATTATCATATCACACAAGGGTGAAGACAGACATCCGGACTGCCTTCACCTCAAAAATTTGCCTTCACCCTGTCTCGTCCTGATTTGGGTTGGCCATGCCTCCCCGGTTTCACATCCACACATTTAAGTAAAAAACAAGGAGGCTACAATATCAATTAATCAACAAATACACAGGCATTAACAGCTATTACTACCACTCCTTACCTTTTCGACTAAGGGCGAAAAGGTTTTTGACCAGTGTCGAAAAGGCTTTTGACCTTGGTCGAAAAGGTATTCGACTAAAGGCAAAAGGTCTATGACCAGGCTGTTTGACAACAGAAACATACCCATTGTCACTTAATATAGAATCTTCCGAGGCCGACCAGGTCTCTGATGAAGGCAAACATAAGCGGTGAAGGCAATTCGCGGATGATGGCGAAACGCCATAGTCCTTGAGGAACTATGGAATTCCACCATAATAACAAAAAGCTTTCAGAAAAAAAACTTAATAATAGAGTATATTAAATACTACGTTTTTGCAAACGTAAACAATCCATTTAACATGAGCAACTTTTTTTACAAAATAAATTCAACATTTAAAACAATAGGAATAAAATAATTTTCTCCTATGTCAAAAAAGACATTGTAATGATAACAATTTCCACTCCTCATACATTTAAGACATTGAATAATAAGATTCTTTCTATATATAAGTTCCATAGTTCCTCAAGGACTATGGAGACATCATTTAGATAATTAGTTAAATAATATGCTTAAAGTAGAAATTCATAATCAATAAAAAATAGCCTATGGGATAAAAACAAAAAAAGAACACAGTTAAAAGTAACAACAGTTAACGTAAAATCTATAATTCCGTAAAAAACATGATCAAAAATGAATTAAATCAAAAATTGCAATTAACATGTATCGTGTGTGCATTGCTATCAGGTACAAATTATCTTCATGCCAATGGCAAATGGTCAGATAGACATGAAAAGGAAATAATCCCTACTGTTAAAAAACTCACAGAAGAAGGGATCCATATAAATGGTACAGTACGAGATTCCCAGGGAGAACCACTTTCTGGAGTGAATATTGTAATAAAAGGACAAACGATAGGTACAACAACAGATATAGATGGCAACTATTTTTTAGAAGTTCCAAGTCGAAGTTCTATACTAGTATTCACTTACATTGGATTTGAAGAGCAGGAAATTGTTGTTGGTAACCAAATCAACATAAACTTGAACATGCACGAAATTTCGACAGGCTTGAATGAAGTGGTAGTAGTCGGCTATGGCTCTCAAAAACGTGCATCGATAGTAGGTTCGATTACAACAATCGAGCCTCAGGTATTAAGCCAAGGGACAACACGTGCCTTAAGTAACAACTTGGCGGGAAATGTGGCAGGTGTAATTGCCGTGCAACGATCAGGAGAACCGGGAGCGGACGGTTCCAATTTCTGGATACGAGGTATTTCATCTTTCCAAGGAGCAGGAACCAGTCCTTTAGTATTAGTCGACGGCATCGAACGAACACTCGATGACTTGAACCCTGCTGAAATCGAATCATTCTCTGTGTTAAAAGATGCATCTGCTTCAGCCGTTTATGGTGTACGTGGAGCAAACGGTGTTATTTTGGTGCAAACTAAACGTGGGAAATTAGGAAAACCTACAGTCAATGTCCATTTCGAACAAAGTTTTACTCAACCAACAAAATTACCCCAATACATCGGTTCAGCAGAGTATCTGACATTACTGAATGAAATAGCAAAAGATAACGGTCAACAGCAATCTCCCTATTCGCAAGAAACCATTGATCACTACATAAATCGAACTGATCCGGATTTATACCCGGATGTAAATTGGATGGATCTGATTACGAAAGATTTTGCCATGAATCAACGTGCAGATATTACTGTCAACGGAGGTTCTGACATTTTACGCTATGCAGTGGTCGGATCATATTATGGCGAACAAGGTATTTTCGAACGCGACAAGAGTCAAAGTTGGAACAGTGGAACACATCTAAACAAATTCAACTTACGCTCGAATGTAGACATCAATATCACAAAAACAACGCAATTGACAGTCAGTGTCGGTGGCTATTTACAGGAGATGAATAAAATGGCAATATCTTCCGATGATGCATTTTCGGGAGCATTCGAGACCCCTCCATTCATACATCCGGCCTATTATAAAGAAGATGATAATATCTATTTTCCAGTAGTCAATCAACGAGTGAATCCGTATGTACAGGTTACTCAAAAAGGATATGCAACAACCTCTCAAAGTAAAATCGAATCGTTGTTCGCATTAGAGCAAGATTTGAAATTTATTACTCCTGGACTGAAAATAAAGGGTATTTTCTCATTTGATCGCTATTCTTGGTCAGGCGTTACTCGTTCAAAAACACCAGACTTGTATCAACCGGCTACCCAACGCGATGAAAATGGTAATTTAATTTTGAACATATCCAGTTACGGACAACAATTTTTGAGCACTTCCGAAAATAATGATTGGGGAAACAAAGCAACTTATGTAGAACTGAATTTGAATTATGAAAGGACATTCGGGAAACATCAGGTTGAAGGTTTGTTCTTGTATAACCAACGGGATTACCAGCAATTTGAAGAATCGTACGACATCGTACCTTATCGCCGCATGGGTATCGCCGGACGAGCATCTTACACATATGACAATCGATATATTGCAGAATTTAATTTCGGTTATAACGGATCAGAGAATTTTGCCAAAGGATATCGCTTCGGATTTTTCCCGTCCGTAGCAATTGGTTACTTGCTTTCGGAAGAAAAGTTCATGGAACCATACAAAGACACGTTCAGTAAAATCAAGTTTCGTGGTTCATTCGGCTTGACAGGGAACGACCAATTAGACGGACGTCGCTTTGCTTACCAGACAACATTGGGAGAAGACGGAACGGGTTATGACTGGGGAACCAACGGACAATATTATCATCGGAATTCTCGCTTTGAAGGTGATTTCGGAATTCCTAATCTGACATGGGAAACCGTATCGAAAACAAATGCAGGTTTCGAATTGGGCCTCTGGAATATGATCGACTTCCAAGTGGACTATTTCTTTGAACACAGATATAATATCTTTATGAAACGAAATAATATTCCGACATCAGCAGGATTTAGAAATACACCATGGGCTAATTATGGGAAAGTAAATAATCAGGGGATCGACCTAGCATTAAACGTAAACAAACAAATCAATAAAGATTTATACGTCGGCTTCCGGGGATCTTTTACATACGCCCAGAACAAAATCATCGAACAGGATGAGGCATTAGGCGTCATGGGGACGAATCGTCAACGGACAGGCGAAAAAGTCAACCAGTTATTTGGATTAGTCGACGAAGGCCTGTTTACTTTTGATGATTTCCAAAAAGATGCCAACGGAGATTATCTGATTGCCGAGAATGGCGGTTACGTTGTAAACGAGGATATTCCTACCCATACATTCGGTCCGGTTCGCCCCGGTGACATCAAATATAAAGACGTGAATGGGGATGGCGTTGTCAGTTCATTGGACGAGACTGCCATAGGAGGAACATACAACCCTCAGATCGTATACGGCTTCGGTGCCAATTTTCGCTATAAGAATCTAGATTTTAACATATTCTTCCAAGGGAATGGGATGACATACGGATTTAAAGGAGGATGCAGCAACAAGTTTACCCCTGGTGAAACAATGGGGGCCATGGGAAATATCCTGACTAACTATCAAGACCGTTGGACCGTTGAAAATCCAAGCCAAGATGTATATTACCCACGTTTGACATGGGGGAAAAGCGAGAATAATGTTCGAAACTCTACATGGTGGTTGGAAAACATGAGTTTTCTCCGAGTGAAAGATATAGAGATCGGCTATACGCTCCCGAAATCTTGGGTACGACAAATTGGCCTGTCGAACATTCGTTTATATGCAAAAGGTAGTAATCTGTTCACATTCTCAAAATTTGACTTATGGGATCCTGAAGTCGACACATCCGTAGGTACAAAATACCCGATAATGAAATCATTTTCAGCAGGTTTTGATATTAATTTCTAAAAATAAAAAAATAAAAAAATAAAAAAATAAAAAAATAAAAAAATGAAATTTAGCAAGTATATTGGTTTAGCGACATTATGTATGTGCTTAAATGGATGCACGGATTTTATAGACAATGCACCAGACGATATTATTACAATAGACATGATATTCGACGACAAGACTCGTACGGAAGATTGGCTAGCAGGTGTATACCAAGGCATTCGGGATCCATACTGGGATTATACGCGTTACGATGCGTTCGAGATGCTGGCAAACGATATCACTCCATCGCAAGGCTGGTTACCATATTGGGGTAGTGACTGCGGATTAGGATTTCGCGTAGGACAATGGGAACCTAATTCAGGTTGGAGCGGATCCTATTGGACAATGTCCAAATATATTCGACAAGCCTATATTTTCATGGATAACGTAAAGGCTTTACCAAAACAAAACGTAACGGAGAGTGACGTGGAGACAATGAAAAACGAATGTCGTTTCATGGTTGCGTATTACTATTGGATGATGACCTTGGTTTATGGAGCAGTCCCTTATTTTGAAGATGATATGACTTCGGATTCTCCGGATCTAATGCGCGGTCAGAAAAGCTTTGAATGGATGATCGACTGGCTGGATAATCAATTTTTAGAATTGTCGAAAGTCCTTCCGGACAGTTGGAGTACGTTGTATGGTGGTCGCGCAACTAAATTGGCAGCATTGGCGCTTCGCGCCCGCATATTGCTATTTGCAGCAAGTCCGTTAGTAAATGGAAATGAATGGTATCTCGGCTTTAAAAATTCTGACGGAGAAGAACGTTTCAGCCAAGCTTATGATGCCAATAAATGGAAAAAAGCAGCTGACGCATGTAAGCAGCTGATCGATGAAGCCGAGAAAAAAGGAAAGGGATTGTATATCGTAAATAACAAAGAAAACGGCAAAGTGGATCCCTTCATGTCCTGTTACGGAGCCACAATGAGAACAGAAGGAGAGGGTAACAATGAAATCATTTGGTTCCGACCTAAAGGAAATTACGGAGATTGGGAACAGCACGGAACTCCTCGCGGTTGCGGCGGTAATGGAGGCTTAGGAGTTACTCAATCACTGGTAGATGCTTTCTTTATGGAAGACGGAACGGAACCTATACTGGGATATAATGCGGACGGTAGTCCGAAAATCAATCCGAATGCGCCATTATATAGTGAGAAGGGATTTTCTACAAAACCCGAATATAGGGCAACCGATTATTATTTAATGGATGGGTACAATGATAGTAATTACCCTGACGTTACACCGGAACGAGACGGGAAACGCTTGATTGTACAACCCAACACATTTAATATGTATTGCCATCGGGAACCTCGTTTTTACCTGACTGTAGTATGGAATGGACAATGGTTCAAATGGGAAAACCGTAATACGAACTTTTTGTATGGACAACCGGACGGAGGACCAACACACGATGCTCCGCAAAACGGTTATTTAAATCGTAGTCGAGTATCATTGGATTATATACCTCGTGATAACAATCACCCTTATCGTCCGGCTATCATTTTCCGCATGGCAGAAGCTTATCTAAGTTATGCTGAAGCATTAAATGAAAGTTCAGAACGCATGAGCCACAAACAAGAAATACTCGACAATTTGAATAAGATTCGCCATCGGGCTGGTATTGCCGAATATGGAACTGGCACGGATGAGAATGGTTTTACCCGCATTAAGATCAATTTCTCAGACCAGAAAGAGGTAAGACGTTTGATACACAAAGAACGCCGAGTAGAATTTGTGGGTGAAGGAGTTCGTTACCATGATTTGCGTCGCTGGAAAACAGCCCATTATGGCATCGAAAACCTAAATGAGCAGGGTGAAAATCCAGATTGGGGTGTCAATGGACCGGATTATGGGATGAATTATTATGGAACCGAATATACTGATCAAGGAGACAACGCCTTCTTCAAACGCACAAAATACATGGATCGTGTTTATCCTCGCAAATTCTATTGGTATCCGATACATCAATCAGAAATAGATAAGGATCCAACATTGGTTCAAGGCCCATTTTGGCTTGGAGAGTAAAAGTGTATAAAGAAAATAAACTGGACTCAGACGTCGCAGAATGCGCTAATTAACGCAGACTTATTTTATATTGTCAATTAATATATCTACGCTTGTCTGCGTAATCTGCGTCCAGTAAATATAACCATGAATTGTGACATAACTGGGCAATGTTTCATGTCCTGGTATACACTTTATTTCTTATTGCAGCAACATTCCACATAACCATACATCGGTGCAAGTATAAATAAATCACTAAAACAGTTTCTAAAAAAAGGATAGCTTCCCGAACCCCGAAAAGCTATCCTCAAAAGTCAAAATATTGAAAAAATACCACACTATCCCCTCAATGCTTCATCCATTGCAGCAGCAGCCTTACGACCGTCACCCATTGCCAGGATTACGGTTGCGCCACCACGGACGATATCACCACCCGCATATACATCAGGCAAGGCTGAGCGCATATTTTCTTCATTCACCACGATCGTTCCCTTTTTGCTTACTTCCAATCCCTGGAAAGCACGCGGGATAAGCGGATTGGGAGAAACACCGACGCTGACAATCACTTCATCCACATCAATTGTTTCGATCGCTCCTTCGACTGGTACAGGACGACGACGTCCGGAAGCATCCGGTTCACCCAGTTCCATCTTCTGCAAGCGCATCTGTTTGACACGGCCCCGTTCGTCACCAAGATATTCGACCGGATTATGCAAGGTCATAAACTCCACACCTTCCTCTTTGGCATGTTTCACCTCCTCCAAGCGTGCGGGCATCTCTTCTTCACTACGGCGATAAACGATCATGGCACGTTCGGCACCCAAGCGGCGGGCAGTACGGACCGAGTCCATTGCTGTATTGCCACCACCGATGACAGCCACTTTCTTACCCTGCAAGACAGGCGTATCGCTATCCGGATTGGCTGCATCCATCAGATTGACACGTGTCAAGTATTCATTGGAAGACATCACCCCGACCAGGTTCTCTCCCGGAATATTCATAAAGTTAGGAAGCCCGGCGCCGCTGGCAGCGAAGATTCCTTTGAAACCATCCGCATGCAGATCGTCATAACTGATTGTCTTACCGACA